>Ga0076929_100587_pt1 | contig 25810 bp, 28 predicted proteins | sample HotLakConUCCSL28_FD_87104 | JGI IMG/M metagenome (GOLD analysis project Ga0076929, IMG submission 87104) | Hypersaline microbial mat communities from Hot Lake, Washington, USA - Hot Lake Consortium UCC-SL28 (version 3) (version 3) | ecosystem: Environmental > Aquatic > Thermal springs > Hot...
CATCGTGATAGACTGCGAAGGAGCGAACCTCTGCCTCATGCCGTGCCGCGCCAGGGCGGTGGTGATGTCCTTCGAGACCGCTAACCGCCTCGTCGTGCGCTTCGAAGCGCAGCCAGTCAGCTAGCACAGCGTCTCGATCCTGGCCTTTCGGGTGCACCCCGAACAGGTAATCAGGAGAAACTTCTCCCTGTACAACACGCAGTATCTCGGCACCAGGATTGATGCCCTTTAAACTGGTGACCAGTTGCTCGGTCTTAACTGGATCGGCAATGTCGGTCTTACTCACAACCAGCCGGTCGGCGACGGTCGCTTGCTTCACCGCTTCATAGTGTCTCTCAAGCTGCGAGGCGCCGTGGACGGCATCGACAACTGTCAGCACTCCATCGACCTCGTACCATTCGGACAGATCCTCGTCGGCGATGATCGACAGCAGGACTGGCACCGGATCAGCGAGCCCCGTGGTTTCCACGACAACTTTGTCGAACTGGGGGATCTCCCCATTGGCCGCCTCGTTCAGCATCGTGGCCAACGTATTCACAAGGTCGCCGCGGATAGTGCAGCAAAGACATCCACTGTTAAGTAAGACAATATCTTCTTTCGGCTTGGTGACCAGCATGTGGTCCAGCCCAATCTCGCCGAACTCGTTAATAATAACGGCGGCACGCTCCATGCCAGGATGACGCAGTAGCTTCGACAAAAGGGTTGTCTTGCCGCTACCTAGAAAGCCCGTAATCACCGTCACCGGCACCTTCTTGTCAGGCCAGTTCAATCCCTCACAAACGTTTCCGCCACTGGACATGTCCTCCGGCCGCTCGACCTTCGATATCGAAATTTCGTCCGCCACTATTCTTACTCCTTTGAGGCTCACAGCTCGCAAACAAGGTCCATTAGTCTTCCGATTTCGTCTGCGGTCTCTAGATTCTTAATTATGTCAATGGCTTCATCCTGGCGGGACAATGGCAGGACGCCTTCACAGCAATCGCGGAATTTTCCTATGAGCGCATTCCAGCCAGGCGGCGTCTCGGGCTCCCACGGCCCACGGTCCACGCGACGTACCCGCTGGCGACCGTCGCTGAGCTTTATCGTTACCTCACAACCGTGCGGCGCATGCTCTGGCATATAGCCATAGGCTGCAAGTTCCTGGGAAATCTCAGACTTCACCCGCTTCATCAGCTCCACCAGAGCAGGATCCCGGAGCCGATCCTCGCAAAAAGTGCTGATTGTAATCTTGCCGTCGATAAGCGCCGCGGCGACACAAAACTCCATGCTGTATTTCGCTTGGAGCACCGTCGTAGGCAGATGAAACTTGAGATAATCATCGACTGCGACGCTTACCTTACAATGCACGCTTTCAACCTCATCAGCGGTGATACCATGCTCCGCTATCAGCCCAAGAACCGCAACGATACCAGGATGGGAGCGGGTGCAACTCGGAAATGCTTTATAGGTGATGCCCGGCTCAACCTGTATAAATGGGTCGCCCAGTCCGTCCAGAAGCTTCCATGGATTGGCTCCGTTGCCAAAAGTCTGCATGAAGCCGTCGCGCGCCTCGAACACGTTAGTGGGACCGGTATAGCCGCGCTCCGCCAGAAACGCCGCCGTGACACCGTCACGAGCAGCGCGCCCCGCGCCGTAGGCTTTGCTCATCGTACCCATCCCCGACCGCATGCCAGAGGCTTCGGCACCCGCAATGCCGAGAGCACACGCCATCTGACCGTGGTCAAGATCCAGCATCGTACCAGTGGCAATGGCGCAACCAAAGGTGTTAAGAATTGCCAGTGGATGCCAGCCCTGAATCTGGAATTCAGGCTTAACTGCGGCGCTTATCCGGTCGGCGATTTCCACGCCGAGGATGTGAGCGCGCAGAAGTTCTTTCCCAGGGACTTCCCGGGTTTCGCCGACGGCCCAAATAGCGGGGCAAATCGAGACAGAGGGATGGTTCATGTTCAGTACGGAGATGTCACTGAAGCCATGCATGTCAGCTGAAATTCCGTTGATCCAGGCTGCCTGTGGTGCAGTAGTACGAAATGCCTGCCCAACAACGGTCGCGGAGGCCGAACCACCACTTTCCCTGACATAGTCGGAGAGTATACTTGGTGCAGCCTCGCGCGCGCCAGCAATACAAATCCCGAGCGTATCAAGGAAGGACTGTTTGGCGCTCTCCACCGCTCCAGCTGGGAGATCTGAAAATTTCGTGCCGACAATAAAGTCGACCAACGCGTCTGTTACTCCGCGCTCAGCAGAACCAACGTTTTCGAGCGTTTCGGCAACAGTAGCCATTCCGACCTCCCGCCTTCCCTGTTCTGCAGAGCTCGCAACCTATTGCTGATCGATGATCTTCCAGCCTTCAGGCTCGGGGTGGATGACGTATTTCGGCGTTGCGGAAATCTTATCGATGAACGCCATGCCCTCCTTCATCACCATCTTGATGTTTTCCTTTTTCTGCAGGACGGTTATGTCCTTCGACGGATCCCCGTCTACAATGACAACATCCGCCAGCTTGCCCTTTTCAAGCGTACCAAGTTTCTTGTCGATGCCAACGGCCTCCGCAGCGGATTTAGTGGTCGCCACGAGCGCCTCCATCGGCGTCATTCCAAGATCGACGTAGATTTCCAGCTCGCGTGCATTCTCGCCCATATGCGGATCAACGCCAAGATCAGTACCCATTGCAATTTTAATTCCTGCTTGGTGCATCTTCTGAAACGACTCGAAGGTGTAGGGCTGGATGCTTTTCATCTTCTTGAGAATAAATTCTGGGGTGCCATGCTCGCGCCGCACCTGGATCGCGTGATCAGTGCGGTGCGACAGCGTCGGGATCACGGGTATTCCGGCATCCAGGATCATTTTGATTGTGTCGTCATCGGTGAACACGATGTGCTCGATGGTGTCAGCGCCGGCCCTCACGCTCATGCGGTGTGACTCCGCTGTAAAACAGTGCACAGCAACGTGTTTATGAAACGCGTGAGCCTCGTCGACGATCGCGTCGAGCTCATCCTGAGTCATGTTGCGGACGTCCGGCTCTTCCTTATCGGTCCCTCCGCCACCGGAAGCGGCCGTCTTGATGCAGTCAACACCGTGACGGAGCTGTTGGCGCGTGAGTTTTCGTAATTCCCATGGTCCGTCGGCCACCAGATCGTTCATATGGTCTCGATAGGCCGCACGCGGGAGAGTCAAATCCAAATGACCATTCGAGATGGAGGCCCGTCCGCATACAATGAGCCGAGGCCCGGTTAGCACACCAGCCTCGATCGCATCGCGCAGCGCCGCCATTGCCGCCGTATTTTGACCACGCGTGGTCATCCGCCCAAGATCGCGAAGAGTCGTGAAACCCATCTCAAAACACAGCTGGGCATGGAACAAAGTGTAATAGTTCTGAAGCTCCGGCGATATCTCGAAAATTGAGACCCTGTAATTATTGAAGGTCGCAGGATTGAACGCTGCTATGTGCACATGAAGATCGATCATTCCGGGCATGATCGTGTACTTGCTGACATCTATTACCTCGGCGTCCGGTGGCGCCTGCACTTCCGACTGAGAACCTACGGCAGAAACGGAGTCCCCCTCGATGAGAAGCGCACCGCTCTCAATAGGCTTGCCCCCGTTGCCATCAATTAGCCGGGCACCCCTGAGATACTTCTTCTTCGTTCCCGCCATTTCAGATCGCCTTTCGTCTAACACACCAGCGACGTCCACTCCAGAGAGCCACCAGTGCTGTGCTTCATATTTGGACCATTGTTCCTGTCATGAAACTTAGCGGAAACCCTCTCGTCATGTCAACTGGTTGGTCTTGCCCCTGTCCCTGGCGCCATCTAGAGCGTGTCGCGCCTGATCGGATTCTGGATTCCCATAGCGATCATCCTGTAATTCCGATCGCGCTGACCCGGAAGAACGCCCTCTTCGCCGGAAACGAGATCGGCGCCGAGAACTGGGCAATGCTCGCGTCGCTCGTCGCCACCTGCAAGCTGTCAGGCGTGAACCCCGTCGACTACCTCGCCGACACCCTCCGGGCTATCCTCGACGGGCACCCCAGATCCCGCATCGAAGACCTCATGCCGTGGCGCTACGCGCAGCAGCCGTCAAGCCTCGCCGCATAGGGCCTCGGCGTCGCGTTTACGGGTGTCCCTGCGGCCTTCGCTGCGTTCGTACCGTCCCGCGCCGCACAAGCGGTCGGCTTCAGCGTCGAGCATCGCGTTCAGGGCTTCCTCGACCGTCCCGCGCACCATCTCGCCAAGATGGTCTCGTATCCGCGCCTCGTCGATCTGGATGACCTGTCCCATCGGCTTTGGTTTGTCGTTCTCGTCCATTCTCAGCTCCTCTCAGCCAGTCTGAAAGGGGCCGACCCCGCGGTCAAATGTGCGAAAGATCTTGTACGTTATCACATCCGCCGGCTCCTGATCGTTGGCGCAATGAGCGTGATTCGCTGGGTCGTCCGAAAGGGCGGCAGCGCGAACCGCTGGCTGGCCACTCTCGTGGCGCGCAAGCCTAGGATGGTCGCAGCCGCCGCGCTGGCCAACAAGATGGCCCGGATGATCTAGGCAATAACGACGAAAAAGGAGGATTACCGGATGGCGTGATCCGAGCCCGCGCAGGGTCAAGACACGGCATGGCCGCAAGGCCGGGGTGAGCGATCGACGAGGAGTAGGCGACACGGACTTCGAAGTTCAAGGCGGGAGATTCAGACCCGGCGCTCTAGCGCTTGCAGCTCTCTGAACCTGTGTGAACCCGGCCTTCCGAACAGCTTCCCGGCCCGTGGCGTCATACAAGTCCACGCTGAGAGGCCCGACACACGTCCGATCGAAGACCCTGCCGAAAGTTCGAAGATCTCGCTTGCCAAACAGGGGGCATCCACACACGTCTTGGTATACTCGATGCCGCTGGGTGGGGGCATCGCCGCTGGGTGGGGGCATCCACCGCATCAGTTCAAACGGGAACCCCTTCTACTTGTTAGTGAACGCATTATCGAGATGGGCCTCAAGAACGCGGAATGGCACTTCCCAAATATTTTCGTTGAAGCGTAAAGGTCTCGCAGATTCTGGCATAAGACGGCCCGGAGAGACGTCCAATGGGCTTAAGTCTCTCCAGATCGACGTGAAATCGATCATTTACGATACCATCGCGATAATGAAATAGGACAACCTCACCAATCACCACATGATGGCGCTCGCCAATGTCTATAACATGAAGAAGCCGACATTCCATTTGCACCGGCGCTTCAGCAATGCGTGGCGGGGAGACCTTAACCGATGGCACGCAAGTGAACCCGGCTTCGACTAGTTCGTCGACGTCTATCGGAACGTTGGTGGCGCAGACATTCATCGGCTCGGCGATATCCTCAACGACGATGTGAACCACGAATTCCCGGTTAGCCCGGACGTTCCGAAGGGTGTCCTTTTCCGAACCGTCGTCCTGATCGCCGATCGAAAGCATAACCATCGGCGGACAAGTGCCAGCAATGTTGAACAAGCTAAACGGGGCGGCATTGTTTCCTTCGGCACCACAAGTCGTCACGAGAGCGATGGGCCGCGGCACGATTGTGCCAGTCATCAACTTGTATTGCTCAATATCGCTAAGCTCATCCGGATTAAACAGCATCGCTTATCGTCTCTCTCTAATTAGCCGTTAGTTGTTTGCCGCCTCAGTCCGTCTGCCCTCAGATTCGTGCCTGGTTTTGCCGGAACTCTGAAGGCGAACGCTAGCGTACAGCGGCCACTCACAGAATGACGGCGGCGCCGCCTACCGCACAAGACGGCGCCTTTGATGTCACGATAACCGAAGTTCCCGCCTGCGCCTCAGCCCCGGCAGACTTGTGCGTCCGGCGTAGATTGCCATCCGGGAACAGTCAAGGTCCCGGATGGCTTTCTTGCTGCTACTGGACCTCGATTCCAGCGGCCTCGACCACCTGCGCATTTGTCTCCACTAGCTGTTCTATTTCGGAAAGCAGTTCGTCCGGGCTCGACGGTGACGGTATGAAGCCCTGATTTATCAGGGTTTCCCTCACGGACGGCTTCGCAAGCGCTTCATGGAATGCGCTGTTCAGCTTGTTAACGATTTCTTGAGGTGTTCCTTTGGGCGCCAATACAGCGTAGGAGGTGATAGCTTCAAAATCGGGAACGGTCTCCGCGACTGTTGGCAGATCCGGCAATTCGTCAAGGCGATCTAACGAGGTAACCGCGAGCGCCTTAAGTTCGCCGGATCTGATGTGGGACAATGCAGGCGGCAGGCCCGCGAACATGATCTCCATGCGCCCAGCCATGACATCGAGCAACGCCGGAGGCGTTCCACTGTAGGGAACGTGTGCTATGTCGGTACCAGTTACAAGCTTGAAGAGCTCTGTACCGATATGGGTTCCGGTTCCGGGACCGCCAGATGCATAGTTGAGCTCGCCTGGGCGCTCCATCGCAAGTTCGATCAATTCTTGCATACTGGAAGCCTCGAACTCCGGGGGAACGACCACAACATTGGGAACGTACGCCAAATTGGTAACTGGCTCGAAATCGTCGATCGGCTCAAAATCGAACTCACGGCCCATGGCTATGTTATTGATGTAACTGCTGGATATCAGAACCATCGTGTATCCGTCAGGCTCCGACTGCGCAGTTAGCCCGGCAGCGATGATGCCTGAAGCGCCAGGCCGGTTGTCGATGACGATCTCCTGCCCGAGGATACTGCCCAGTTCCCGTCCGACGGTTCGAGCTAGCAAATCCGATGCGCCACCGGCACGGAAACCGAGAAGCCATCTGATCGGTTTTTCTGGATAGTTTTCCTGAGCCGCAGCCGCGCCTGTAAGCGTTGACAATGGAACTGCTGTGTAAAACAGCAAAGCTGCCGCACCAGCCAAGAGATATCTGAACATTGGTATCCTCCCTAGATTTCTACTTCTGTGGTCGAGTTAGTCACCAGACTCCTTAGCGGGGTCACGCTTCGCCACGCGGTCACCGGACTTGCGAAGCGCCGGGACAATCGTCGTGAAAAGCAAAATTGCCGAAAGAATAAGAAAAACCATGCTAACCGGGCTAGTAATGAACACGGTCGCGTCGCCTCGGGAGATGAGCATCGCCCTGCGAAGGTGTTCTTCCATCATTGGACCGAGAATAAAAGCGAGGATGAGCGGCGCCACCTCACAACCGAGCTTAACGAACACGTATCCCAAAAGACCAATACCGGCGCTCAGGATAACATCAAACGCACTGTTACTTACGCTGTAAATACCAATGCAGGCGAGCACCAAAATAGATGGGTACAGAACCCGGTACGGAATCGTCAAGAGCCGCACCCAGATACCGACCATAGGCAAATTCAGAATCAGGAGCATCAGATTGCCGAACCACATACTTACAATCAGCCCCCAAAAGAGATCTGGCTGCTCTACCATTACGTGCGGCCCCGGCGATATCCCGAACATCGTCATTGCTCCCAACATAAGCGCCATTGAAGCACTACCTGGAATGCCGAGGGTTAGGGTCGGTATGAATGATGTTTGTGCGGCAGCATTGTTTGCAGATTCCGGTCCGGCTAGCCCTTGTATCGCACCGCGGCCGAACTGCGATGGATCCTTTGAGATACGCTTTTCAACGGCATAGGAGGCAAATGAACTCATTGTTGCTCCAGCTCCCGGCAATACACCGAGGATTGCGCCAATTGTTGTACCGCGGATCATTGGAAACCACGAGGCCTTCAAGTCACTGCGGGTCGGAACAAGTTGCTTCCAGCCTATCTTGCCTATCACCTCTGCGCGTCCCGCGCGCTGGTCGCGCCCGAGTTTATTGATGATTTCGCACAGTCCGAAAAGCCCGACGGCGATTACCACTAGACTGATCCCATCGACAAGACGAAGAAATCCAAAAGTGAAGCGCGCCCCGCCCGTGGTCACATCAAGGCCGACCAGTCCGAGAAGCAAGCCAAGCAGAACCATTCCTAAAGCCTTCAACAGCGATCGACTAGCAATAACCATCGCGGCAACCAAGCCTAGCACCATGAGCGAGAAGTATTCGACGCTGCCGAACCGCAGCGCGACCTCGGCTAGCGGCGGCGCAAAAACCGCGATGATACCTGTCGCGACGCACCCCGCAAAGAAGGACGCGATCGTAGTGATGACAAGCGCCGGACCAGCACGGCCCTGTTGAGCCATGGGATACCCGTCCAGGCAGGAGACGGCCGCAGTCGGCATGCCTGGAATGTTGATCATGATAGCGGTCGTCGACCCTCCATACATCGCGCCGTAATAGATCCCGGCCAGCATGATGATCGATGCAACGGGCGGAAGATAAAAGGTGATCGGCAACAATACCGAGATCGTCGTTAATGCCCCTACCCCCGGCAGGACCCCGATCAACGTCCCGAGGGTCACGCCAAGCAAACAGTAGAGAAGGTTCTCCATCGACACCGCGACAAAAAACCCGTGGGACAAATTTTCAATCAGAAGTTCCATTATACCGGCAACACTTTCACGGGAAGGCCGAGCCCCCAAACGAAAATAACGGTGCCCACAAAAGAAAGTGCCGCTGAGAGAACCAAGACCTCAATCCACGAAACCCGCGGGCCGCCGAGGCGGGCGAGCGCGCAAAGCACCAGAGTTGCGAGCACCAGCCCACCCCGCTCGAGCAACACACCGAATGCGACCACAGAAAGCAGGACAAACATCATCGGGCGAATAGCCAGCGAATCGATCTCTTCGCCGCCGCCACAAAGCCCACGAATGCAAGTTGCCACACCCACAAGAGCGAGGCCAACACCGAGAATTGTTGGAAAATATCCCGGCCCCATTCGTCGAGCTGTGCCCACTTGATAGTCTTGCGCAACGATCAACGCGGTGACGCCAATGATGATAAAAAGCAGACCGGCATAGAAGTCCTGTTGCTTGATAGACATCGGCATAACTTTCTCAAGTTGGTCTATGTAAAGCGACTCATCCCCACGCGAACATACCATCCCAAACTCACTTGATTAGATGCAACTCCACTGTCATTTGGGTATCGACTACGTGAGCGTGGGGCTCAGCCCGAGCGAGCTGACCCGAATTACCAGTTTCACTGTTCATAAGGTACCAGAAACGGTTCTTAAGGTACCAGAACACGCTGGAGCCACGATTTTGCTTCATATTTGAAACAGAATTCCTCATTGTAAACACATTATGGCCAGGTGCAGCCTTGAGTCAACCCTGAACCGAGCGACACAAGTCGGCCTGACACGACCCCGCTCGAGCGCGTCGGGAAGCATCCGGCGAAGGCCGCGTTCAGGCGGCTTGGCGGATGTCCGAGGACTTCCAGTTCCAGGGAAGTTAGGTCTGGCACCTGTGAGGCGGTCATGTAGGGCAACCCGGCAAGGACATCGGGGAGCCAGGCCTGAGGGTCGATGTCTGGAGTTCCCCCAGTTTTGGAGTGCGCCCCTGGGGTTGGACACGATCATGCGGCTGTTTTAACAGGGGTGCGGGCGTGGTTGTCCTCGAACTGGGCGGGGCTGAGATACCCCAGGGCTGAATGCAGGCGGCGGGTATTGTAGGTCTCGATGAAACGAGGGACGCCGATGGCGACATCTTCGAAGGCTTCATACTCCATCAGATACGCATCCTCCACCTTCAGCGTCTTCATGAAGCTCTCGGCCTGCGCGTTGTCGTAGGGATTGCCGCGCCTGCTCATCGATCCGAAGAACCCATTGGCCGCGAGAATGGCACGATGCAGCTCGGACGCGTATTGGGAGCCGCGGTCCGTATGGAAGACACAGCCTGGTAGCGGCCTCCGCGAGGCGATCGCGTTGCGGAGAGCCTTTGCGGCCAGGCGGGCATCGATGCTGCGGCCGATGGCAAACCCGACCACCCGACGAGACCACGCGTCGAGTATCAGCGCGGCATAGGCGAAGCCGCCGGTGATCGTGATGTATGTCAGATCCGCCACCCAGAGCTGGTCCGGGCCATGAACTTCGAATTCCCTGGCGACGAATGGGAAGATCGGACCGTCGTGATCGCTGTCGGTCGTGCGCACAAACCGTCTGCGTCGCCGCGGGTTCAGGTCGTTTTCCTTCATCAGCCGCCGCACCTTCTTTGCATTCACGATGACACCGCGATGACGGAGCTCGACGCCGACGCGCCGGTATCCATACCCTTCGAACTCGTCGGTGATGTCGCGGATCTCGGCCAGGATCACCGCATCTGTCGGCCTGCCGATGGGGTCGGCATAAAAGCTCGATCGCGAGACACCCATCAGCTCGCACCCCCGTTGGATCGAGAGGTCGGCTGGCCGCCGGTCGCGGATGTAGGCGCGCTTTTCGGCGAGGGTCGGGAGCGTAGACCCCCCTTTAGAAACTCGATCTCGAGCGCCTGGCGCCCGACAAGGCGTTCAAGGGCGGCGATGCGCGCCTCGTAGTCCGTAAGCAATTCCGCGGCGGCCGCGTCTTCATCGAGCGCGCCGGCCTCCGCCTTCTCGATCCAGATGCGGATCAGGTTTCTCGACACGTCGTGGCGTCGACCCAACGCGTGCAGCGTCTCGCCGGCATGATACTCGGCAACAACCTGACGCTTGAACTCGGTGCTATGGCTGCGATGGCGTCTTGGCATGGGCTTCCTTCCTTGAAAGCCCGCGCCCAGTCAATTCTGCTCTTCAAATCTGTCCAACCCCAGGGGCGCACTCCATTTCGTGGACACCCTTTGACTGAAGTGGAAAGGTGTTCAGATGCCGCGAACAAGGAACCCGTACCCGGCGGCTTTCCGGGACCAGATCGTCGAGTTGCATAGAGCAGGACAAAGTACCGAGGACCTCGCGCGGGAGTTCGAGCCTTGTGTCGCGACGATCCTTACTTGGGTCAGACAAGCGGAACGGGACGGGGGCCAACGCGCCGATATCCTGAGCAGCGAAGAACGGGACGAACTGCGCCGACTTCGCCGTGAGAACAAGCAGCTGCGGCAGGAGCGCGACATCCTCTCAAAGGCGGCGGCCTGGTTCCCGCAGAACGATGTGACCGGTCCGAGGTCTTCGAGTTCATGATGTCGAACCAGGCCGAGTTCCCGATCGAGACCATGGCGCGCAGCATGGGCGTGTCGCGTAGTGGCTTCTACGCATGGCAGTCCCGAGAACCGTCGGCGCGCGATGTCGCGGATCGTGAACTAACAAAGCTGATCCGCCAGATCTACGCAGCCTCCAGGGACAGCTACGGTGCCCCGCGCATCCACGCTGAGCCGATCCTGCACATAGTCACGAAGGGCAGGATTGCTTGACAGCTTGCCGGGTTTCGGGCGTCGGGCCGCTCGATCAGCATGCCACTGCGCGGTGATGGCGCGATAGTCGAAGTCTCCCCCCCGCGTTGCCGAGTTCCGCCTGATCTCTCGCGAAATCGTGCTGGGTGACCGCCCCAGCTTGCGCGCGATCGCACGGACACCAGTCCCTCTCGCGCATTCCAGGGCGATCTCCTCTCGCTCCGGGAAGGTCAGGTTGCGGCACGTCGGCGGCGGCGCCGATGGCGCAAGATGTGTGGGAGGCATTCCGCCCGAACTCCGAAACCACCGGATACCGACGGGGCCCGAAACACCCGCAGCGACGGCGGCCTCCTCACTGGAAAGGCCCGAAGCCACACTCCGCCAGAACCGGCACAGATTCTCACGCTGCCAGACAGGCGGCCGTCCTGGCGAGTCCAATCTGCGCCGCGTCGAGCGTTCGGATCTTCGTCTTCCTGTCGTCATCTACACCTCCGGGGACGGGGTGTTGCGACGACCGGTTGAATCCGCCCAATACACGTCCGTCGCGTTTGGGCTCAGGTGCAGAGAGGCAGGCGTCAGGCCGTCAATGGGATCGGTCGGCGATGCCTATGACAACGCGATGTGCCAGAGCTTCTTCGCCACACTCGAATGCGAGCTTCTCGACCGGCGCAAGTTCCGGACAAAAGCCGAGGCACGAATGGCGATCTTCGAGTTCATCGAGGGCTGGTACAATCCCGGCCGCCGGCACTCGGCTCTTGGATATCTCTCGCCAATCGACTACGAAAGGAGCGCCCTCGTGACGCTAGAGCCCTCTAGCCCGTAACGGTCCACGAAACTGGGGGAACTCCAACTCCACCCGAGGCAGCTTCCCGAAGAATCAGCTTCTCGAGCGTCAGGTCGGAGACCGCATTCCGCAGCCGCTCGTTCTCCCTCTCGAGCTCCTTCAGCCGCTTCACCTGGTCGGTCGTCAAGCCGCCGAATTCCTTGCGCCATCGGTAGTAGGTGAACTGCGTCACACCGATCGACCGCACCGCCTCGGCCACCGATTGGCCTTGCGATACAAGCACTTCAAGCTGCCGAAGCTTCGCGACGATCTCTTCCGGCTGGTGCTTCTTCTGGCGCATCCTCTGTCCTCCATCTGGCTCGAAAGCCTACTTCAGGGAGGACCACTTTTCAGGGGGCAGGCCACGGAGATCCGGGCTGTGAGGCGACAAGAACAGGAACCATGCTCTCACCGCGCGCATAGCAGGCGATCCTCTTTGTTTCATATTTGATATGATTTACTATATATGGACACGCTAGTTCGTTCATGGTAACAAAATAGGGGGCATCATCCCCAGATTGGCTGCGCACGCTGTGTGCCAAATGCGGAAAAACGATCACGAACTTTGGATTAATCACCCAGGGAGCGAGCGCCGGCCAGATTGGCGATCACTTAGCTTCCGGTTGAAACGCTTAGCCAACAGAAGGATGCACGGTTTGAGCGCACTGGACATTCACAAGGACGCCACCGAGATACCTTTGGCCGACAATTTCATGTGGCCTGGCGGCAAACGGATCGCGGTCTTTTTTAGGGTATCGTTCGAATGGTGGTCCGACCAAGCGTGGCCAGGCATTGGTCCGATGGGGAATCCAATAAAGAACGGCGTTCCGGACCTGAACGCGGTCGGCTGGGCCGAGTACGGCCACCGGCGCGGCATACAACGCATCCTCGCAGTGCTTGCCAGAAACGACGTTAAAGCGAGCGTGAACGTGAGCGGAATCATGGCGGAACGTTATCCAGAGACGGTGGCGAGAATCGCTGCCGAAGGGCACGAGGTCGTCGCCCATTCCTACTCCATGGACGTCATCCCCATCTATCTTAGCAAGCAAGAGGAACTGGATAACATTGAGCGGACGACAGAACTCATTGAGAAGGCCACCGGTGTGAAACCGAAAGGCTGGATCAGCCCCCGCAGCACCCCAAGCCTTCGCTCTCCCCGTCTGTTGGCCGAATGCGGTTTTGAATGGCACGGCGACACCCTAAATGATGATATGCCATATCTCGTAAAATTTGACAACGGCTCGATTGTCGCGTTTCCCAACAGCACGGAGGTCAACGATCTTCCCCTCTATATGCGCCATGGAAATTCGCCCCGCATCTATCTGGAGATCTTTCAAGACTGGCTGGAAAGCGCTCGTGAGCGAGAGATTGGGCCAGTAAAAATAGACCCTGCAATCCATGCCCATGTATTCGGACGTCAACCAGGTCTATCGATGTACGAGCGTGTGATCGAAACAGCCAAGGCGGCGGACGACATTTGGATCGGCACACGGTCCCAGGCGGTCGCGCACGTTCGCACGCATGTTGGTGCGAGATGAAGGATAACGGCGAATGGATCTTGGATTGAAGGCACGCAATGCGATCATTTGCGCTTCGTCGCGCGGCCTAGGCAAGGCATGCGCCACCGCCTTAGCGCGCGAAGGGTGCAGTGTCGTCGTAAACGGCCGCAATGCCGAACAAGTGGAGGCAACGGCGGCTGAGATCCGTGCCAAGACCGGCGCGTCGGTCACGGCGATGGCGGCAGACCTTACAACCGAACAAGGGCGCGCGAGCTTGGTTGCGACGCGTCCGAACGCCGATATCCTAGTGACCAACAATGGCGGCCCTCCGCCTGGGCGCTTTGAGGATTGGTCGCACGCCGATTGGCTCGCCGCTTTGGAGGCCAACATGTTAGCGCCGATTTTTATGATCAAGGCTCTGCTACCAGGAATGCGCAGCCGGCGTTTCGGCAGGATCGTCAACATCACATCGGCGAGGGTCAAGACGCCAACCGAGGCCTCGGGGTTATCGACTGCGGCCAGAACTGGGTTAACAGGGCTCTGCAAGGGGCTGGCAATAGAGGTCGCCCGAGACAATGTTACGATCAACAACTTGCTACCGGAGCGCATTTTGACGGATCGGCAGCGTTACATGGCCGAGAGAATGATGGAGGAGGAAGGGATATGCAGTGCGGAAGCATTCAGTCGCATGGCAAAATCGTTACCCGCGCGGAGGTTGGGTACGCCGGAAGAATTTGCTGACACCTGCGCGTTCCTGTGCGGTACGCAGGCAGGTTTTATATCAGGGCAGAATCTCAGTCTCGACGGTGCATCTTACCGCGGACTTGTCTGATGTACTTAAAACAATGTGTGTGCCGCACCGCCTTGATGGCTGAGGAACCCCCTCGAGAGGGGAATGATTATTACTTTCAGTGGTTAGAATGAAGAACTTGATGAGTCCAGGGTTTGAACGAATAGCTTGAGTGAGAACGAACAGAGGAAATGGGGTATTGCTTCTCCGCAAAGTGCATCACACTTGCAGGCGCGCCGTCTGCACAGAACCAAATTGAAACAACGAAATGTAGGCTACCTATCTGCCGAATGCGACTGGATCAATTGTTGTGCGCGCGCTCGAGCGCTGTTGAAGGAGAGCTAACATGGCAATAAAGAGCATTATCGCGGCCTATTCTGGCCATGCAGAGAATTCGAGTGGCCTCCGTCTCGCTGTGCAGTTGGCGAAAAAATACAACGCCCATCTCACCGGCGTCGTCTGGCACGGACGGGCATTTCTCGAGACCCGATACCGCGGGTTCCTAAGCAGCGAAGTCATCAGTACACTGAGAACCCGCGACGCCGAAATTCTCAGCGAGATTCGGTCGGACTTTGACGAGCGTATCTTCGCCGAAGGTCTACAGGGCCAGAGCTCTTTCCTCGATCTGGACGGTGGGAGCGACTCCAGTCTCGCCGAATGTGCTCGTGCCTATGACATCGTCGTCATGGGCAATCGGGCGGCGGCCTTTGGCCGCGAGCATTTCGAGGCAAGACCCGACGTGGTGGCTCTGAGGAGTGGGCGACCCCTAGTCCTTGTGCAAAAAGACTATCTTCCCGCTGAGATTAACGAGCATGCTGTCATTGCCTGGGATGGCAAACGCGCTGCAGCCCGAGCGCTTGGTGATGCATTGCAGATCCTCGATACAAAGTCCAAAGTAACTGTCCTAACGGTAGGTAATACGCGAATTAGGCCGTCGGCGTCCGACATTATAGTCCTGCTGCGCCGCCATGGGATCGAGGCCGAGGCCTTTGCTAGGCCCGCAAGTCGCGGCGGTGTGGCGCAGACTCTCATGGAAGTGTGCAAAGAAATCGGCGCGGGGCTGCTCGTCATGGGAGCGTATGAGCACAGCAAGTTTTCTGAGGACATTCTCGGTGGCGTTACGCAAGACATCTTCAACGAGGCCCACCTCCCAGTGCTCATGTCGCATTGAAAGGGCATTTAGCAGTGTCTAGCCCCCTATGTCTGGGCCACTGATCGCGGGTTTCTCGAATAAGTCTTCGGGAACGGGCGGACGCATGTTAAAGCATTTTGCAATCTTTGCGATTAAAGAGTCCTCTGAGGCTTGATCTATGTTTCCCTATGTGTAGAGCAGATATGGGTTTGAGATGGGCAAGCCACATCCGATGGCGCTTCGCGAGCGTGTCAACGCCGCGTGAACTTTCCCCAAAAGTTGGAGTGCGCCCCTGGGGTTGGACACGATCATGCGGCTGTTTTAACAGGGGTGCGGGCGTGGTTGTCCTCGAACTGGGCGGGGCTGAGATACCCCAGGGCTGAATGCAGGCGGCGGGTATTGTAGGTCTCGATGAAACGAGGGACGCCGATGGCGACATCTTCGAAGGCTTCATACTCCATCAGATACGCATCCTCCACCTTCAGCGTCTTCATGAAGCTCTCGGCCTGCGCGTTGTCGTAGGGATTGCCGCGCCTGCTCATCGATCCGAAGAACCCATTGGCCGCGAGAATGGCACGATGCAGCTCGGACGCGTATTGGGAGCCGCGGTCCGTATGGAAGACACAGCCTGGTAGCGGCCTCCGCGAGGCGATCGCGTTGCGGAGAGCCTTTGCGGCCAGGCGGGCATCGATGCTGCGGCCGATGGCAAACCCGACCACCCGACGAGACCACGCGTCGAGTATCAGCGCGGCATAGGCGAAGCCGCCGGTGATCGTGATGTATGTCAGATCCGCCACCCAGAGCTGGTCCGGGCCATGAACTTCGAATTCCCTGGCGACGAATGGGAAGATCGGACCGTCGTGATCGCTGTCGGTCGTGCGCACAAACCGTCTGCGTCGCCGCGGGTTCAGGTCGTTTTCCTTCATCAGCCGCCGCACCTTCTTTGCATTCACGATGACACCGCGATGACGGAGCTCGACGCCGACGCGCCGGTATCCATACCCTTCGAACTCGTCGGTGATGTCGCGGATCTCGGCCAGGATCACCGCATCTGTCGGCCTGCCGATGGGGTCGGCATAAAAGCTCGATCGCGAGACACCCATCAGCTCGCACCCCCGTTGGATCGAGAGGTCGGCTGGCCGCCGGTCGCGGATGTAGGCGCGCTTTTCGGCGAGGGTCGGGAGCGTAGACCCCCCTTTAGAAACTCGATCTCGAGCGCCTGGCGCCCGACAAGGCGTTCAAGGGCGGCGATGCGCGCCTCGTAGTCCGTAAGCAATTCCGCGGCGGCCGCGTCTTCATCGAGCGCGCCGGCCTCCGCCTTCTCGATCCAGATGCGGATCAGGTTTCTCGACACGTCGTGGCGTCGACCCAACGCGTGCAGCGTCTCGCCGGCATGATACTCGGCAACAACCTGACGCTTGAACTCGGTGCTATGGCTGCGATGGCGTCTTGGCATGGGCTTCCTTCCTTGAAAGCCCGCGCCCAGTCAATTCTGCTCTTCAAATCTGTCCAACCCCAGGGGCGCACTCCATTTATCGGCCCTCCCTGGCCGAACATCACAATGTCGCCGCCCGCGCCGCCCGGATCGACCGCACCAGAAGGACCTCGTCGGTGTCAGCGCCGACGCGGATCACGACATCGCCGACAACGATCTCCACGCCGGTCGCAACCACCGCCTCCGCCGGCATCTCTGCCCGGGCAGCCGCGCCCTCGACGACCAGCTCTGCAAACATCGGTAGGGCCGCCACGCTCTCGGGCACGACAAGCTGCCCCGCCCGCAGCTTCCTCCGCCAGTCATAGATCTGCCAGCGCGTCGTCCCGTGCCGTTGCGCAACATCCGTCACAGAAGCCCCCGGCATCAAGCTCTCAGCCGCGATTCGCGCCCGCTCCGCTTTCGTGCGCAGCCGCCGCCCGGACGGCCCTTCAATCACCTCAAGCCGAGAAAACCTGTCGCCCACTGGGCCGTCCAATTGGACGCCCATTTTGCCGTCTCGTTCCAAGCCAACGCCTCCGACGCTCATGCGCACGGAGAATGCTCGGGTGAGATCATCGGCAACAGGAGGGGGTCGGCATCACGCTTACGATGTTCTACAACCCGAAACGAAAGCACACGAACAACGGCATGCTGTCGCCCGTTGACTTCGAGATCAGACAGCAGAAACTCAACGAGGCAGGTGTCTAGGAAACTAGGGGCACCTCAAACGGGCGCTCCAACGTTTGGGGTCAGACCAATACCAACTGGCCTCCGGTCGCGGCTGGATGAAAGTCCCGTGGCAAGTCACGCGTCCCGACAGCCTCGCGCCAGGCCTTCCGTTTGCGCACCGTCAGCCCTTTTGCCTCAAGCGGATTCAACCCAAATATTCCGTTGCGCCGCTCTGCGTATAAAGAAACAATCCTCTGAGTTCCAGCCGAAGGCTTGACGCTAAAACAATGGATCAGAAAGTATCGAAGTGCTTTCAAGTGGCAAGCCGTCTTGAGAAGCGATTCACGCTCTGGCCGGTGCATTTTGATTCATCCGCCCGCAATTCAGATGGAAAACTCCGCACGTTCATCTTCATCAAGCTGTCCAACCAGGCCCTTTTCCCAGTCAAGATACAAGCGAGAGGCATTGAGGTCGCCGTCATGCCGCCCGTGCGCAAAACTGGTCACGTCGATAGCTTCGAGGAGCGGCATTGGAGGCACGAACTCCAAAGTAGCCCCTGCGCGCACCAGCGCTTGGTGTCCACCTTCGACGAGCGCAACACTGAAGTGGCCAAGACGCTTCATCTCGCGCGCCACTAAGCGGGCACCGAGACCGCCATCTCCGATTACGAGATATCGTTTGGACCCTGGCAGCCGTGACAACCGCGAGCGATTCACCCATTTCGCCCCCGCCACGTGTTCAGCGGAATACGCGCTCGACGGCCGGGCGTCGATAAAGTAGACGCGTTCTTCTTTGCTGGCCGACAGTGCCGCGTCTGGTTGAATCTCTACCACCGGACCAAATGTCGGAGCCGGGAATTTCCGCGCCGGAATCGTCCGTAGATCATCTTCAATAGGCGCCACGTAAGGTTCATAGCCCAATTTGCGCAACCAATAGGCCGCCAGTGCCGCCCGCAAGCCAAGATCGTCGGCGAGCACTACACGCGCCCGTCGCACACCAATCCACTGATCCGTGGCCTGCACGAGCTGGCCCGAAGGGGCTTTCGAAAAAGCAGGTAGCGGATCGGCATCCGTTTCCGCCTCAGACCGGACATCAAGAAGAAACGTCGTGCGATCCTCATTCGTCAAAAAGTCTCTGACTGCTTTTGCTGCGAGCTTCGGTATGCCTTCAGCCGCCATCAGTTCATCTGCCCAGCGACGCGCCTTGTCCCGAGCCGCGTCGTCGAGAGCGGGATACTCAGCGGGCGTCTTGCCCAACACCAGATCGAACCCAGCCAGCCGCCAACCTTGGGTGCCGTTTTCCAAAGCATAGATCTCGCGATCTGGCGCGAACATTGATAGGCCTGCAACTCCAATGATGCCGCGCGTCCGTCCGGCACAGGTCAGGACTAAAGGCCTTTCGGGGTCCAACATGCCGAGTCTGTGCGCCACTTCTCCGTTCGGCAAGCAACGCGCGCCGGGCACAGTCATCTTGCCGAATTCCTCGGGCGTGCGACAATCGAAGAAATCGAATTGCCATCCCTCCTCCTGCCTTGCCTTGAGCGTATTAGAATCTAATGTCTTCGGTCGCCAGAGGTGCTCGACCAGTTCGCCGAGCACCTTCGAAGGGACGTTGACGCCTCTGAACAGGGTGTAACCCACCGCCGCCCATCCCGGCGCCCCCCCTTCTATCACTGAGATGTCGCTATGTCCCATACTGACAAGCGCCTCTGCCGCTACCTTCGCAAGCCCATCACCGTCATCCATCAAAAGAACCGGAACCAACCGATTAGGCACAAGGTTCCCGACTTGCGCCTCGAATAAGCTGAAAGGGCAAGGTATTGCGAAAAGTGGATGACCCTCGGAGAACGATCCAGCCTCGCGCAGATCAATAAGAGCAATCTCTCCACCGCTGTGAACCCGGGCTTTGGCCTCCGATGGAGTAATCTGCCGGATCATCTAATTACTTCCTTTGAGGCACCATAATCAGTCGGCCCACCACTTCACCCAAACCTATCCCGGACGGCATCAACTGCCGGGACATTCTGCCCATGTGTGAGAGAATGGCGATCATAATAGCGCCCAGCATTGTCTCGGAAATGTGCGCAGCGCAGTACACATAGAATTTTTGAACCCAGGCAGAATATTACCATTTTGGCACCTCTCAAACGGCCTCAATTTTGGTACGCCGAACGTGATCCAGATTCGCTCCTTCTATACGAACAATCCGAGTTGACGATGTCCTTCGGGGAGAATGGACCGCGCCGACATTATAGAAGTGTGCATCTCCGCGTGTGAGTTCATAGGTCCGCTCGGGGACGACACGTGAAGGGCGATCTCCAGAGCCAGTCTCGATGATTTTCCAGTCAGTCATCTCGGTCGTGCCTTCCGCCTGTCCATAGATCGCCCAGCTCGAACCGTGGTCATGCGGACTCGAGTCCGCCGCGCCTTCGTAGACGTGACCACATATACAAAAACCTAGGTCGGGATCCTCGTACAACACCTCACGCGGGCCCTCGCCTTCGGAGCGGTCAGGCAAGTGCTTTTCGACAAAGTCCTCGTCTTTAAGCGCGAGAATGACAATCGCGCAAAGAGTGTCTGAACACTCGACGGCTTCCTTTGAGGAAAGTTCTGTGCGCAGGTCGGCGACCATCTTTTCCATTGTATAACCCATAAATCCATTTAAATCATATGAGTAGTGTAGAGTCTAGTGTTCCGAGTCTGACGCTTGCTACCGGTTTCCCCGAATTTCATCTAGGGCGTTCAGGGCGCGGCGCTCTCTGGCGAGGATGTCCTCGGCCGATTTGGTCCAGGTGAAGGGCTTCGGGCTGGTGTTGTGCTGGAGGAGGTAGTCGTAGATGGCGGCCTCGAGCTCGCCGACGCTGGCGTAGCTGCCGCGCCGGATGCGCCGTGACGTGATCTCGGCGAGGAACCGTTCGACCATGTTCAGCCATGACGCGCTGGTCGGCGTGAAATGCAGGTGGAAGCGCGGGTGCGTCTCCAGCCAGGCCGTCACCTCGGGCGTCTTGTGGGTGGCGTAGTTGTCGAGCACCAGGTGCACGTCGCGCGACTTCGGCACGGAGCGGTCGATACGGCGCAGGAACCGCATAGCGCGGGTCGCGAAGCCAGGTGAAGATTAGGTTGGCGTTCATCGAATAGCGACGAGCCACCTGCGCGACCGACACGTCCCGCGCCGTCGTCTGCAAACAGATCGACCGCTTTTCCTCGTCCGTCCCAAGCCGCTTCGTCCGACGCGCCATCACGCACCCACAGTGTCCACTATCTCGTGATGGACACTATCGATCACCCTCCATGCGCGGCAGAGCAGTGACGCCGGACGCTTACGGCAATAGGCATCTTGGCTGCGGTAGGTTTCGGCGGTTGCGAACCCCCGATTTGAACCTACCGCCCATACCTATTCGCCTGGGAACACAAAGGGAACACTTCAGATTCTGTATAAGCCATTTATATGTTTTGAATTTTTTCCTTGCGTTTGACCGATGGTGGTCCCATCTCTTCTTCAACCCACCGTTCAGAGCCAGATCTGGCATCTGAACGACGGGGCGAACGGCGAAGACATTGTCTTTCGCAGATCAGGTCACCCTGATCATTCGTGAGCGACCCAGAGGGTCCTGCTTACGCATCAACGGAGAAACCGCGGTGCCTCGCGCACCGCACGAAAGTTTCGAAGGAGCCTTCCGGGCTGTCCGGCGGGCGTGGTGCATGAGGAGGACCTATTGTGCCGAATGTGAAGACCGGGGCGACAAGCCCGACCCTGCCGGATACGCTCCGGCTCAAGATCACCTACCGCAAGGTCGAGGATCTCAAACCTTATGCCGGGAATGCCCGCACCCATTCCGACAAGCAGATCGACCAGATCGCGGCGTCGATCCGGCAGTTCAATTTCGTGAACCCGGTTCTGATCGATGGCGCGGGTGGCATCGTGGCCGGACACGGCCGCGTCGCCGCCGCACGCAAGCTCGGATACCACGAAGTGCCCGTCGTCGAGCTGGCGCATCTGAGCGAGGCCGAACGGCGGGCCTACGTCATCGCCGACAACCGCCTCGCCGAACTGGCGGGCTGGGACCGCGAGATCCTCGCAATCGAGCTTCAGGCGCTTTCGGAGATGGACCTCGACTTCGATCTCGAGATCACCGGATTCGAGACGGCCGAGATCGATCTGCTGCTGGATGACGCCGACATCGGGGATCTCGATCCCGCCGATGTCGTTCCCCAACCCATCGCTGGTCCTGCAATCACCCGGCCCGGCGACATCTGGCAGCTCGGTCGCCACAAACTGATCTGCGGCGATGCGCTGGATCCCAAAACCTATCATCAACTCATGGGCGACGATCGCGCCCGCGCGGTCTTCACCGACCCGCCCTACAACGTGAAAATCGACGGCCATGTCTGCGGCTCCGGCAAGGTGAAGCATCGAGAGTTCGCCATGGCCGCGGGCGAGATGGACAAGGCCGGCTTCATCAGCTTCCTGCGCGACGCGCTTTCCGCCATGGCCGAGGTCAGCCTCGATGGCGCGATCCACTTCGTCTGCATGGACTGGCGCCACATGGATGAACTCAGGTCCGCGGGGTCCGAGGTCTATTCCGAGCTCAAGAACCTGGTGGTCTGGGCCAAGACCAATGGCGGCATGGGCACCTTCTACCGCTCCCGTCACGAGTTGATCTTCGTCTACAAGGTCGGCACCGCGAAGCATCTGAACACCTTCGGCCTCGGCGAGACTGGGCCCTATCGGACGAATGTCTGGGACTATCCCGGCGTCAACAGCTTCGGAGGCAACCAGGACGACCTGGCGCTCCATCCGACCGTCAAGCCCATCGCGCTCGTCGCGGATGCGATCCGCGACGTAACCCGCCGCGGTGACTTCGTGCTCGACGGCTTCGGTGGTTCGGGTACCACGCTGATCGCGGCCGAACGCACGGGCCGTGTGGCCCGCCTGATCGAACTCGACCCGCTTTATTGCGACGTGATCTGCCGGCGCTTCGAGGCCCAGACGGGTCAGTTGGCGCGCCTGGTGGGTACTGATCATACCTTTGCCGAGGTTGCGAATGACCGCGAAGCCGAGGCGAACAGCGTGACCATGGAGGCTGCCGAATGACGGAAGACCAGACCCCCAATGTCGGCTACAGGAACCCGCCCGAACATACCCGGTTCAAAAAGGGCAAGTCTGGCAATCCCCGTGGCCGGCCGCGCAAGCGAGAAGACCTGAACACGGTGCTGCACCGGGTCCTCAAACGCAAAGTCCGGGTGAAAGACAACGACCAGAAACTAATGATCCGGGATGCATTGATTTGGAAGCTCCGCGATCTGGCGCTGCAGGGCGACAAACAGGCATTGGCAGTGCAGCGACGGATTCTAGCTGAGGTGGGCTTCGGCGACTCCGAGCCACATCCGCAAATCGATGCCAAAGCCCGGGCGGAATCTCTGGCGAGGCGCCTCGGCCTGGATAAGCCGAACAAGGATGTGGCCGATGCGTAAAGACGAAGAGCTTGGCTACGGCCAGCCGCCGAAACAGAGCCGCTGGAAGCCCGGCCAATCTGGCAATCCTCGTGGACGCCCGAAGACGCGCTCCGAGATCTTCGACGATGCGGCGCGGATCCTGGCCGCGCCAATCACGGCTCAGACCTCCGATGGTCGCCGGGTTCGCCTTGATGGGATCGAAGCGGCCTATCTGGCGCTCTGCAAAAAAGGTTTGCAAGGACACAAGCCGTCCTTGCTCGAAGCGGTCCGGATCATGCTCGATGTCGGCGTCGCGGCGGAAGAAGCCAAGGCTGATCAGAACCGCGCGCAGGCAAAGGTTGAGGAATTGGCGGCTCGTTTGGGCCTTTCACGCCGCGACACTCGGGATAGCTGATTCAAATCCACTGGACTTCCCGCATGACACGAGCGTCACTGTTCCCCAGCCCGGCCAGACCCCGGGCGCCTCTCGGTACATGGGCCTGCCTTCCGTCGGCCCAAAATATCGAGGAACGACTATGTCCAAATCCACATCGACACCCCCGCGCGAGACCAAAACCGCGATCTTGCGCAAACTGTTGAGCCGCAAGGCCGGCGCCGATCTCGCCGCCCTGCAAACCGCCACCGGCTGGCAGCCCCATTCCGTCCGGGCGGCGCTGAGCGGTCTCAGGAAGGCCGGATACACCATCGACCGCGCGGATCCTGCCAAACTCGGCGACTGCACGGTCTACCGCATCACCAGCGGCCCGGAGGGCACTACATGAGGCACTCCCTGGCCGAGATCGAAACCATGGACCGGGCGGCGCTAATCGCCGCCTGGAACGCGGTCTTCGGCAGCCCCGTCCCGAAACGTCTCAGCAGCCCGTTCCTCCGCCGGTACCTGGCCTTCGAGATACAGACCCGGGAATGTGGCGGATTGCCCAAGGGCTTTGTCGGCAAGCTGCAGAAGGCGGCCCGCGACGACCGGGGTACAACCAGCCCCGCCCTTAAGCCCGGCGGGCGCCTGATCCGGGAGTGGAGCGGCGTGACCCAGGTGGTCGATGTCGTCGAGGGCGGCTTCCTGTGGAAGGGTCAGCGGTACACCTCGCTCTCGCCCATCGCCCGGGCCATTACCGGGGCCCGGTGGTCCGGGCCGCGGTTCTTCGGGCTGAAGAAGGTGCCCGGACCATGAACAAACCCCGGATCCGCTGCGCCATCTACACGCGCAAATCCTCCGACGAGGGGCTCGACCAGGACTTCAACTCGCTCGATGCCCAAGCCGAGGCCTGCGCCGCTTACATCGCCAGCCAGCGGCACGAGGGCTGGGTTGCGGGCAAGACCCGGTACGATGACGGCGGCATCTCCGGCGGAACGCTCGAGAGGCCCGGTCTCCAGCGGCTTCTGGCCGACATCGACGCGGGGCTTGTCCAGATGGTCGTTGTCTACAAGATCGACCGCCTCACCCGCTCGCTCGCCGACTTCGCCAAGCTGGTCGAGCGTTTCGATGCCGCCGGCTGTTCCTTTGTCTCGGTCACTCAGGCTTTCAACACCGCCTCATCCATGGGCCGGCTGACGCTCAACGTGCTCTTGTCCTTTGCCCAGTTCGAGCGCGAGGTTACGGCCGAGCGGATCCGCGACAAGATCGCTGCCTCGAAGAAGAAGGGGCTGTGGATGGGGGGCGTGCCGCCCCTGGGCTACGATCCCCATCCGGATCCGAAGACCCGCGGCCTCATCGTCAACGCTGACGAAGCGGAAAAAGTGCGGACGATCTTTGCGCTCTACGACGAGCATGGCTGCCTGAACGCGGTCCTGCGCAAGGCCAGTGATCTGGGCCTGCGCTCCAAGCTGCACCGCTTCCGCTCCGGACGGGTCCAGGGCGGCAATCCGTTCTCGCGCGGCCAGATCTACGCATTGCTGCGCAACCCGATCTACATCGGCAAGATCCGCCACAAGACGCGGGTCTGGGATGGACTCCATGCGCCCATCGTGGACGAGGCCTTGTGGGAGAGGGTCCAGTCGAAGCTGCAGGCCGCCAGCGCGCGCCCGCGGGGCCGTAAGGGTCTCGCAGACCGTCCCGGCACCACCCGCGTTGCTCCGCTGACGGGCAAGCTGCGCGATGACACCGGCGACAGACTGACCCCGACGCATACTCGGCGTCATGGCCGGCAGATCCGGTACTATGTCTCGAACCGGTTGATCTCGGGCGGCACGGATCCTGGTGGATGGCGGCTCCCGGCTCAGGCGCTGGAGCAGGCTGTGGCGGACACCATTGCCAACCACCTCGTCGCGCTCGCCCGCGACAACCGGATCTGCGTGGAGGCGGACATGCAGCAGGGCGACGCCGTCAGGGACAGGGTGCGCTACCTCGCCAGTGAGCTTGCTGCAGGCACGCCCGGTCCGATCACCGGTCTTCTGGCCGAGGGGCAGATCGGGAAGAACCATATCGACCTGAGACTGCAGGCCAAAGCGCTCGCCGAGACATTGGATTTAGAGCCCAAAGCTATCGATCCGTCGGCCCTAACGATCGAGGCGCCCTTCGCCCTGCGGCGCCGGGGCCTGGAGGGCAAGATCATCGTCGGCGACCGCGCGCCCCAGCCCGATCGCACCCTGCTGCGCGCCCTCTCGCAGGCTCATGCCTGGGTGGCCGATCTGCGCGGAGGCAAACCACTCGGCGAGATCGCCGCCGCAACACGGCATTCCGAATCCTACATCCGCACCAGGGCGCAGCTGGCGTTCCTCGCGCCCGCGATCCAGTCCGCCATTCTCGAAGGACGCCAGCCAGCCGACCTGACGCTCGAACGGATCA
>Ga0076929_100588_pt1 | contig 25798 bp, 26 predicted proteins | sample HotLakConUCCSL28_FD_87104 | JGI IMG/M metagenome (GOLD analysis project Ga0076929, IMG submission 87104) | Hypersaline microbial mat communities from Hot Lake, Washington, USA - Hot Lake Consortium UCC-SL28 (version 3) (version 3) | ecosystem: Environmental > Aquatic > Thermal springs > Hot...
ACATGCGTAACAGCTTCGTCAGGCGGAGTGAGCCCGGAGTTCTGTTGATCCACGTCGGGTCCAAGCATGCCGGCCCCGAACGTCAGGGACGAGTCATGGGCGTGATGCAATTCTCGCACGAGGTGGGGCGCGATAGCGACTACATGCCGGCGGACGCTTACGCGGAGAAGGAGAAGAACGAGCGGTCGAAGGGAAAATGGTCCTATGCTGTCCGCGGCGTCCGCGCATGGCGGCCTTTGCCGCATAGCCGACCGCTGTTCGAAGATTTCGCCCCTGAGGCCTACGACCCAACGGCAGTGCGTGCGATCGGCGCGTGGGGAAAGCAGCTTACATATGAAGACGCCCAGAACCTACTCTCACTCGAAATGGAGGAAGTGGCGGTCTTCGGGCAGCCGCCCTTGATTGTCAGCTCCCCTGGTCCGGCTGCGGAGGTTCTGAAACCGAGTAGGCCTGGTCCAGTCTCGCAGACGCCATTCGAGCACAGCGAAGCTGAAGGACCGTGCCACATCTACGTCTTGGCCTTGTCCGGGAAACCTGCCATCTTTCTGAACGATCCTGGCGCCCGGGGTACTATCATCAAGGCCGGCTTCTCAAAGGTGCCCGAGAGCCGGATGGAGGCTCACAATCGCCATCTGCCGGTTGGTCCATTCCAATGGTCGGTGTTGAAGTCGACTGCCGCCGAGGGTCGCGCGCCCTTCCCAGGATCGGTGCAAGGCAAGGCCGCTGAAGCGGCCCTCATCGCAAATCTCTATCGCGATGGCCGTTCCCTTGGGCGCGAGTTCTTCCTCGCTGAGGACGACGCTATCGAAAACGCATGGAAAGCCGCAATCAGGGCAGGTGAAGAGGCATGACCGACCACGTGAAGAACGCCCCCTCCGTCTCCGTTCGGTATGCGGCGACCGGTGCCTCCAAGAAGGCCAACGAGCTCGGCATGCGAGCGATGCAGGAGCGCGCCTACCAGAAACGCGGCGAGCAGTATCTTCTGATCAAGTCGCCGCCGGCGTCCGGCAAGTCCCGGGCCCTCATGTTCATCGCGCTCGACAAGCTCGAGAACCAAGGGATCAAGCAGGCGATCATCGTGGTGCCCGAGCGCTCTATCGGTGCGTCCTTCAAGAATACCCCGCTCTCTAAATATGGGTTCTGGGCCGACTGGACGGTCGCGCCTCAATGGAACCTGTGCAACGCGCCCGGCGCAGACGATCCGAAAGTCGCGAAGGGCAAGGTCGCGTCGGTGAAGGCGTTTCTCGCCTCGGAAGACCGGGTGCTCGTCTGCACCCACGCTACCTTCCGCTTCGCGGTCGACGAGGTGGGCGTCGCGGCCTTCGACGATCGGCTGATCGCCGTGGACGAATTCCATCATGTCAGCGCCAACCCGGACAACAGGCTGGGCACTCACCTGAGGGAGTTCATGGCGCGCGACAAGGCCCACATCGTCGCCATGACGGGCTCCTATTTCCGGGGAGATGCAGAGGCCGTCCTGATGCCGGAGGACGAGGCGCGCTTCGCGACCGTGACCTACACCTACTACGAGCAGCTGAACGGCTACGACTACCTGAAATCGCTCGACATCGGCTACTACTTCTACTCTGGCCGCTACCTGGATGCGATCTCGGAAGTCCTGGATGCCGACAGGAAGACGATCGTCCACATCCCCAACGTCAACGCCCGCGAAAGCCTCGGCGACAAGATCCGCGAGGCGGAGGACATCATGCATGCGCTCGGCACCTGGAAGGGCGCCGACCCCGACACGGGCTTCCAACTCATCGAGCGGCCCGATGGCAGCATCCTGAAGATCGCCGACCTTGTGGATGACGACGGCGCCCGGAGAGATCGGGTCATCGGCTCCCTGAAAGACCCTGCCCATGCCGACGACCGGGACCATGTGGACATCATCATCGCCTTGGGTATGGCAAAGGAAGGGTTCGACTGGATCTGGTGCGAACACGCGCTCACCGTCGGCTACCGGTCCTCGCTGACCGAGATCGTCCAGATCATCGGTCGCGCCACGCGCGATGCGCCCGGGAAGACGAGCGCCCGCTTCACCAACCTTATCGCGGAGCCAGATGCGTCCGAGGAGACGGTCAACGAGGCCGTCAACGACACACTGAAGGCGATCGCCGCAAGCCTGCTCATGGAACAGGTGTTGGCCCCGAAGTTCACCTTCACACCGAAGGCCTCCGGAAAGAAGGAGGGTTTCGACTACGGCGAGGCCGGATATCAGGACGGAAAATCGAACGTTGGTTTCAACGAGGCGACGGGACAGTTCCACATGGAAATCGGGGGACTGGTCTCGCCGAAGAGCCCGGAAGCGAAGAGGATCTGCGAACAAGACATCAACGAGGTTCTCGCTGCATTCGTACAGGATCGTCAGACCGTCGAGCGCGGTGTCTTTGACGACGACATACCGGCTGAGGAACTGACCCAGGTCAAGATGGGAAAAATAGTTGCCGATCGTTACCCGGAGCTGTCCGAAGATGACCGTGAAGCCGTCCGCCAGCACGCCGTGGCGGCCATGGCAATGACCCAGAAGGGCAAGGAAAAGGCTCCGAGCCACGCGGCCGGTGAGGAGCCGAAGGCTAATACCGCCTTTGTCGATGGTGTCCGGCAATACGTGACTGACGTGAAGGATCTCGAGATCGATCTCATCGACAGGATCAATCCATTCCAGACTGCGCGTGCCATCCTGGCGAAGTCCATGGACGAGGGAGTTCTCCGGAATGTTGCCGAGATCATCGCGAAGAAGCGGATCAATCTGACATACGAAGAGGCCCGCATGCTTGCCGAGCGTGCGGTCCGCTTCAAGAAGGAGACAGGGCGCCTTCCGTCCCTGACCTCATCTGACGCATGGGAGAGGCAGATGGCCGAAGGTGTCGCATACATCCAACGGAAGGCTGCCGCGGATGCCTGATCGTTCAGATGCCGACATTCTTGCCGAACTCGGTCTCGAGCCTCTCGAACGCAAGACCTCAACCGTGTCGCCGCGAGAGGCGCGCATCATCGCGGGGTTCGAGGACATCCAGAAGTTCTACGCTGAGCATGGCCGTGCTCCGCAGCACGGGGCGGACCGGGACGTCTTCGAGAGGCTCTACGCTGTGCGGCTCGATCGTCTTCGTGTGCAGCCGGACTGCGTGCGCCTTCTGGCAGACATGGACGAGCATGGGCTTCTCCGGGAGGAAACTTCTACCGGTTCCGATGCGGTCGATATGGATGACCAGGAATTGCTGGCAGCTCTGGGAGTGGACAAGGAAGCTTCGGCGGGGCTGACGGAACTGAGGCATGTCCGCTCACAGGCCGAGCGGCGCGCAGCCGACGACATCGCTGTGCGGCAGCCCTGCGCGGACTTCGAGATGTTCGCTCCGCTCTTCGAGGCCGTAAAGGCTGACATCGGCAGCGGCTCCCGACAGACGCTGAAGTTCGAGAGAAAATCCGAGATCGAGGCCGGCCGGTTCTTCATAGTCGATGGTCTCATGGCCTACGTGGCGCATGCCGGAGAATTCTTCACCAACGAGTCCGGCAACCGCGATAGCCGACTGCGCGTCATCTATGACAACGGAACTGAGAGTAATCTCCTTGCTCGCTCCTTGCAGAAGGCCCTGACGCAGGACCCCTCCGGACGCCGCATCACGGACCCTGAAGCTGGCCCGCTATTCGAGCAGAAGGAAATGGTTGAAGGGTCCCAAACGGGCACGATCTACGTCCTGCGTAGCAGGTCGGACCATCCGGATGTCGCAAGAAACCGGGAAGTCATCCACAAGATTGGCGTGACGGGAGGCGAGGTCGAGAGGCGGTTCGCCAATGCCGAGAAGGACCCGACCTTCCTGATGGCGCCGGTAGAGATCGTTGCCACCTTCAGCCTCATCGACATCAATCGCGTCTCGCTTGAGAACCTGCTCCATCGGTTCTTCGCCCCGGGACGGCTTGACATCACGATCAAGGACCGGTTCGGCGCTCCTGTGCATCCTCGGGAGTGGTTCGTCGTGCCTCTGGAGGTGATTCACGAAGCCGTGGCCCTGCTCCAGGAGAGAAAGCTTCACCTCTACGAATACCGGCCGGAAAGAGCTGCGCTTGTTGTGCGGCCATGAGGTCGGAACATGATTCGAACGTGTCATTCACGGAATGGCAACGGCAGCGTTCCGTCGTGCGCGTCTGAAGCGCGAGAGCGTGAAGGCTCTTGGCTCTTCTCCTCCAGCGCAGGAAGGCCCAGGAATTCGCGATCCGTCGCCCGTACGATGTGCTGCTCCACGCGGTACATCATGTTTCGGCGGCGCTCCGCGTCGACGTTCTCTGCGAGGGTGAGGAAGGCCGCGCCGTAGAGGATCTTGCGGCGGGTTTCGTCGCGCCGATCGAGCTGCTTCTTCTGCGCCTTCAAGCGCCTCAGCTTCTCCTCGAGGTTTGCGATCCGTTGCTCTTTCGTGGCCATTTCATAGCTCCATCCCGAATGTCATGAGCCGGATGTCGTGCTCCGCGAAATATCTCGCTCCCTCATGACGGAATTCTCTTGTTCGCCGCGCCATGACGTGACGCGTCTCGCGGGCCCGAAGGGCGAAGCGCGCGATTACGCAAACTCCGTTTGCCGCGCGCCTGCCGCGGGCCTGTAGCGAGGGAAGACGCCGGGCGGCATCTCCCCTCGCGTGAGACCTCACAAAGCCTGTAACTTTTCCATCCGCCCTGTCTCTCGCGCCGACGGGCGCTCTGCCGTCGCCGCGGCGGCATACCGTGCCGGCGAGCGATTTTTCGACCAGCGCACCGGTCGCGTTCGAGACTACCGCTCGAAATGCGACGTAGCGTCCGTCGAGGTGGTGGGATGGGCCGGCGATGCGGAGGCTCTCTGGAATGCCGCCGAGGCAGCTGAAACACGCACGAATTCGCGCGTGGCTCGCGACATCATGATATCCCTGCCGTCCGAGCTACCGCTCGACGTGCAGGTGAAGCTTGTCCGGGGCTACGCACTATGGCTGCGTGATCGCTACGGCACCCCGAGCCTCGCCGCTATTCATGCCCCTGTAGGTCATGCCGCCGACCAGGAGCGTCGCGTCGATGAAGAGGTACTCGAAGACCTACGCCCGCAATTCCTGAAGAAAACGATGCCCAAGGGCGACCCGCGCAACGTGCACGCCCACATCCTCGTCACGACCAGAGTATGGGACCCCGTTGCCGGTCGATTCGGGCAGAAGGTCCGAAAGCTCGACGACCGAAAGGATGGCCCCGTGGAAGTCCAGGCATGTCGCAATGAATGGCAGAAGAGAGTTAACTCGGCGCTCGAAAAGCAGGGTTTCGAGCCCAGCGTGGATCTTCGATCCTACAAGGCGATGGCGGCGGTAGGAGACGCCCCAGAAGAACTCGTTCCGCAGCCGAAGCGCGGGCCCGCGAGCGTAGGTCGATCGCGGCGTCTCGAACGAGACCATGGCGTGGACGGTTCTCTCGGGGGGAAACGCCAGGAAGAGATCCGCCGGCACAATGAGGCTGCCTGGGAGGCTTGGGAACTGCGCCGAGCTTTCGAGCGAGCAAGGGCGCGGGAAGACGGGACATCCGAGGAGATAGCTGCGTCGCGGGAGGCCGAGCGCCGAGTTCGGGCCCTCGGCGACGTAGCCGAGATCACGCCAGCGGAGCCTATGGGCGAGGCGTCGCAACCCACCTCGAGCATGTCGATTTCCCAAACCACGCCCTGCGACGACCCCATGCACCGTGCGATCCAGGATGCCCAGACGGGACGAGAGCCGGCTTCGGACAAGGCCGATGAGTTCGACGAGGTGATAGATCCAGAAGGTTTCGAGAGCCCCGATACCAAGGTGGCGCCGAGGTGCAAGATGCGCGTCGTCGTGCGCGAACATGTGCGCAAAAGAACGCGATCGGAGTAGTCCCGGGCGGAGATGTGGCAGACACCAATCATGGTCCGGTAACGCGCGTCCAGTGCGCGCGTCCCTCGAACTCCGCTTTCAAGAGCTTCCGGTGCCCGGACGCATCGACGAGCGTCGGAAGATCGCGGTCGCGCCGGGCATAAAGCGCCCCGGGAGACCATTGACTTGTGGCCGTCGCGAACTTCACCGACACCGAGATCACGTCGTTGGTGAACCTCTCCCGCTCGGGAGAAAACATAAACGTGTCGCTGGCCTGCTGCCGGTTTCGTGGACACGAAGATAAGATCGTGACCATGGAACCGGAGGGATGCGATGAGGAGACGAACGTTCAGCCGCGAGTACAAGATCGAGGCGGTGAAGCTGGTGACGGAACGCGGCGTATCGGTGGCGCAGGCGTGCCGCGACCTAAATGTGGCCGAGAGCGTCTTTCGGCGCTGGCTGAGAGAGGCGGCCGCGGCGCCGGTGTCTGCCTTTCCCGGTAACGGTCGACAGCGCGACGAGCTGGCGGAGATCGCGGCCCTGAAGAAGGAGGTCGCCAAGCTGAAGGCGGAGCGTGACATCCTAAAAAAAGCGGCCGCCTACTTCGCGAGGGAAGCGACATGACGTTCGCCTTCATCGCGAAGCACCGGCATATCTGGCCGGTCAGCTGGCTCTGCGAGGTGCTGGAGGTCTCGCGTTCCGGCTTCCACGCCTGGCTCAACCGGCCGATCAGCGCGCGGGCCACGCTTGACGCGGCGCTCATTACCGCGATCGGCAAGAGCTTCAGGGCCAGCGATCGCACCTACGGCGCCCGTCGCGTCTGGCGCGACGTGCTCGAGGACGTGCTCGCCTGTGGACTGCACCGGATCGAACGACTGATGCGGCAAAACGCCATGAGGGCGCGGCCGAAGCGGCGCGGGAAGCCCAAGGACGACGGCGCGCGCTCGATCATCGCCGACAACGTCCTCGATCGGAACTTCGAGGCGGACCGGCCGAACCAGAAGTGGCTGGCCGACTTCACCTACATCTGGACCGCAGAGGGCTGGCTGTATGTGGCCGTGGTGCTGGACCTCTTCTCCCGACGCGTGGTCGGCTGGTCGATGAAGTCGGACCGGGATGCCTCACTGGTCATGGACGCCTTGACGATGGCGGTCTGGCGGCGCGGCAAGGTTGACGCCCTGCTGCACCATTCGGACCACGGCTCGCAATACAGCAGCGAGCAGTTCCAGCGTCTGCTGCGCGACCACGGCATCACCTGCTCCATGAGCCGGGCCGGCAATGTCTGGGACAACTCGGCAATGGAGAGCTTCTTCTCATCGCTGAAGACCGAGCAGACCGCCCGCAAGGTCTATCGCACCAGAGATGAAGCGCGCGCCGATGTCTTCGATTACATCGAGCGCTTCTACAACCCCACGCGGCGCCATTCCAAGCTGGGCTATCTCAGCCCTATGGCGTTCGAGGAGCGAGCTATGCGAACCTAACCCGGTGTCCACGAAACCGGCAGCAGGCCAATACATGGCTAGGCCAATCGCGCGATGCGCGTCTCGCGATCTTGGACACCCTTGCGACGGTAAAGCCGCACGGACGGGCCACGGATCAGCAATATCAGTCGGACTACGAAGCTCTCCGGGGCCTCCACCGTCTGGCGAACGACCTCGGTATTGCCATCGTCGTCATCCACCATCTGAGGAAGGCCGAGTCTGACGACCCGTTCGACGCGGTGTCGGGCTCGACGGGTCTCACGGGGGCGGCGGACGCCACGCTCGTCCTGCAGCGGACCTCAGAAGGAAAGGTGCTTTACGGGCGCGGTCGTGATCTCGTTGAGTTCGAGAGCGCTGTCTCCTTCGACGAGGAGACGTGTCGCTGGTCCGATCTCGGGCGTCCCTGCGACGTCTTCGGCAGCGAGACGCGCAAGGCGATCCGCGAAGCTCTCAAAGCCGGGAATCAGACTCCGAAAGACATCTCCGAAGCGGCCAACATCGACTACGACCTCTGTGCCAAAACGCTGCAGCGCATGGCCGAGGGTGGCGAGATCCAGAAGGGTGGGCGGGGTCTCTACCGTCTGACACACGATCCGCTGTCCGGGTAAAACCCTGTCCAATCTGTCCATTTGTCCATTTGCAGGCCGCCTTCTGGACATTTGGACTGATTGGACAACGGCATGCACGTCGCCGGGGCCAGAGGCATAGTGGAGCATCACGATCGGTGGCCCGGTCCCGCCGTGCCCATGGTCTTCGGAGACATTTTCCCAGAACCACACGGTCTTTGACGTGCTGCGCCCTGGACCGTGCGGTTCGAGATGACATGCGACGACACTGAGTGGAGCTGACCACCCGAGCGCTCGCAGCGAAATGTGCCCGAGGATAGACGTCCTCGTGTTCGATGGTTGGCCGCAGGCGCTCCACTAAGACGTGGTCGCGAACCACGAGATTTGGTGGGCTCAAGGTTGGAACTCAGAGCCGGTATCCTCTACGATGACTTGACAACCATGATGGTTGCGTGTCGTAGGCGCGATATGCTTGACCCGATCCACCACACGGCGACATACGAGCGTGTCGTCGAGCAGATACGCCGCGTAATTTATCTCGGACGCTATCTTCCGGGCGACAAGCTTCCGCCCGAACGGGAACTCGCCCAACAACTCGGTGTATCACGAACGACTGTCCGCGAAGCTATCCGGATGCTCGAGGGAGAGAACCTGATACGGGTCAAGCGTGGTGCGACAGGTGGAATCGTCATCGCAGCGCAAAGCGCGGTGGCCGGTACAGACCGGGTCAAACTTACAGCAGAGCAAGAGCAAGCCCTACGCGACATCTTTGAGTACCGCTTCGCCATCGAATGCCATGCAGTACGTCTGGCGGCTCAAAGGCGGACGGACGAAGACATCATCAAGCTTACGACCGCCGCAGACGAGATGGATGCACTGGTGGGCGGCGGCCGAACCGACCAAATCAGCATCGCAGAATACAACTCCAGCGACACGCGGTTTCACCTCGGAATTGCCGAAGCGTCTCGAAACTGCTTCCTCATCAGGGCGGTCGAAGAAATTCGCGCAGGCATGTTCTTGCCGGTCGGCTCGATCTTTGAACGTTTGAGCGAGCGCGCAAACGAGCATCACCGACCTATACTCGAATCGATAGTCGACCAAGACTCCGACCGCGCCGAAGCCAATATGCGCGAGCACATCTTTGATGCCTTGACGGGGCTCCAGCGGTTCCTCGCGAACTGAGCGGTCGGCAGCCCTGCTCAAAGGGCTGGATTTCAGACCAATATACCCTTTATGGTTTCGCCGGGGGCGGAAGACGTCCTCGCAGACTATTCGGGGCGGAAATGGCGATAGTCCGAGGGCTGCGGCATCATGAAGAGCTGGGACAGATGGTGCGACAGGGCAGTTGGGCCGATCACTGCCGCCCTACCTATGACCTTTTTGTAGAAAGCCTAGCGGAAGGCGACCTCGAAGGTGCAGCCGACCTTGCACGATATACGCTTCAGGAGGCACAGGAGCCGGTTGATCTTTATCTCGCGTGGCTTCCACAAATTCGAGGGTTTCTTACTGCAAATGGTACCGACCCAGACTTGGTGAAGGTCGAGGCCAAGCGCATCCGGGCCGTTGTAGCGAACGGGGCACCGGACGGCTACGATCCCGAAGCAGGTTGGCAAAGGGTACGCGAGTTGGCGGAAGCGGCGGCATCGTTCGCTCTGAAGGGTCAGACCGAGGAGGCTGCCAAGACACTAGAAAAGTCCAGATTGGTCTGGCTCGACACCCACGACCGCCTTTGCGATGAGGTGCAGGGCATGATCGGCCTAACAGCGGAATTGCTTGGGGAAGAGCGTATAGGCGAGCTTTGGGAAATTCTGATGGCGCCGATGTTCGACAGTTACGATCGCTACGACATCGACCGAACGCCTTGGCCGGTTTCCGCCGAGTTGCTCCTGCAAGTCACGGCAGAGGCACTTCGGGGGCATCTCACCGGTCCCGACCGCCGCGGGAGCCTGGAACTGATCGAAGAAGAGGACAGAATCGGCTTCCGTTTCCGGCCCTGTGGCTCAGGCGGACGCAATTTCACGGGAGAGACTTACGATAGCTACCCGCTGACAACCAAGCCTCACGACTGGGCGTGGAACCTGGAAGGTGTCTGTCTCTACTGTGCCCATTGCTGCGCTCTAAGCGAGGTGAACCCGATCCGCCGTTTCGGGTACCCCGCCCGCGAGGTCGAACCGCCCTTCCGCAACGCCGATGGGGCACGGGACCATTGCACTTGGTGGATCTACAGGGACCCCGCAAAGGTGCCCGAGACGGTCTATCGGCGCACAGGCAACGGCAAACCTACGGAGTTCGGCGGCTCCGCAACGCGGGCGCGAGGTAAGGGAAACGGCGATGCAGCATGACTTCTCCGGAAAGGTAGCTTTAGTTACCGGTGCCGGTGGCGGAATAGGGCTCGCCATAGCCCAAACTCTCGTAGCCGCGGGTGCTCGCGTCGTCGCGACGGATCTCAAGCCACGACCGGACGACTTACGCGACGGCCTGTACCCAGTTGAGTATATCCAGGCTGACGTGTGCGACGAGGTTGCGCTGCGCGGTGTCTTCGCGCAGATCGGGGCCGAAGGGCTCGATTTCCTCGTCAATGCCGCTGGAATCGCGCTCATGGACCGGGACGGTTCAGTGGTCGGCTTAGACATGGACGTTTGGCGGATGACGATGGACGTCAACCTGATGGGCGCCGTCCTGACGGCCCGACTCGGTGTACCTCATATGGTGCGAAAACCTTCCTCGAGCGTCGTCCATATCGCAAGCATTGTCGGCCTGCGCAGCATGGACAATGCCCTCGACGACAGCGTGCTCGATGCCTACCAGATTTCGAAGGCCGCCGTCGTATCCTTATCGCGTGGCCTCGCGCTGGCCTACGGACGGCAGGGGTTGCGGTCCAACACCGTTTGCCCGGGCGCGATCGACACGCCGATGACGGAGCACATCTACCGCGACCCCGCACGTATCGCCGCAATGGCCTCACGGACTCCGCTCGACCGCGTCGGTCAGCCACGGGACATCGCCGATGCGGCGATGTTTCTGCTGTCGGACGCAGCGTCTTTCATCACAGGGACCGACCTCGTCGTCGACGGCGGCCTCATGGCGAAACTCGCATGACCGTCCGGAACCATCGTGAGAGAGTTGACGCAGTTGACGCACCGCGCCCAAATGGTCTATTGATCAGACCTATATACAACGCATCGGCCGTCTCCTCTTGGCGGCAGAAAACAAGACATCCTCGGCAATGGCCCAATCCGTGCAGATGAGTGACAGCGCCGTGGACCGCAGAAATGGTCTCGTGACGCAGGGTCTCGGAAAGCATTTCGGGGGAGTCTACGCAGTTCGAGACGTGTCGATCTCCGTTAGTGACGGCGAGATCGTCGGACTGATCGGCCCAAACGGGGCAGGCAAGACCTCCCTGATGAACGTCGTTTCGGGTGTCGTGGTGGTCGACGAATGCGACATTTTCATCGACGGCGTCTCGATCGCCAAACTCGCGACAGCCGATTGCGCCCGCATGGGCGTCGCGCGCACATTCCAGAACATTCGTGTCTTTTCACAACTCGACGTGCGCCAGAATGTACAGGTTGCACTGACCACGGCTCACCGGCATCGGGCTCATCACTCCGACGGCCTCGGCATCGAAGATTTCCTCGAAATGCTCGGCATCGCCGATGTCGCCAACCGAAAGGCAGGCACCCTGCCATATGGCACCCAGCGCAGGTTGGAGATCGCACGTGCCCTCGCCCTCTATCCACGGGTTTTGCTGTTGGATGAACCTGCAGCCGGAATGAACGAGACCGAAACTGGCGCGCTGATGGATACCATCAGAGGTCTGCACCAGAGGTTCGACTTCGGCATTCTCGTCATCGACCACGATCTCCGCTTCATCATGAATCTCTGCGAGAGGATCTACGTGATGGATATGGGGGCGATCATTGCCCACGGGACGCCAGCCGAGATTCGGGCAAATCCGAAGGTGCAGGAAGTCTACCTTGGAGGACGACACGGCTGATCGTGAGACCCGGCAGATCAAGAACTGGAAGACGCCGAACAAAATCAACAACAGGAGAGTGAGATGAATACGTCAGAACGACCCACCCCCACACGCCGTTCGGCCATCGCAGTGGTAGCCTCGGCGGCCATCGCGGCGACGGCCATCGCGGCCCCCGTAATTGCACAGGACAACATTGTGATCGGCTACGGCGCCGCGGTAACCGGTGCACTCGCCCCCTATGACAGCCCGGACGGCGTGCGCTGCCAGGTAGAGAGGGCCAATGAGGCCGGCGGCATCCTCGGCCGACAGATCGACCTGGTCATCCGCGACATGCGTTCGGACAGTGCATTGGCGGGAACGGTGGCACTTGAGCTCCTCGACCTTGGTGCCGTCGCCCTTCTAGGGCCCCCAACGGATGACACAATCATTCCCATGGCGATGCTGGCCGCACCACGCGGTGTCGCGACCCTTTCGGTCGGCGGCACGCAGCCGGCATTCCCAGTGGCCGCTCCCGAGAACGGCTATCTTGTGCCCTACGGCGACAATGCCTCCGCAGCCGCTGCAGCGGAGTTCGCTTACGAGAACGGCGCGCGAACGGCGGTTCTCCTCGTCTCGCACGACGTCGGCAGCTACTCGCTGATGACGCCCGAATATTTCGCCCAAGCTTTCGAGCGCCTCGGTGGCACCATCTTGGGGCGCATCAACTACAACTCGGGACTTTCGGACTATACTCCACAGATCACCGAGATCCGGAACATGGACGAGATGCCGGACATCATCTTCGGCGGCATGATCGTCCCTGAAGCTGCCGTATTCCCGCGCCAGCTCGCTGCAGCGGGGCTTGAAATTCCAGTTTATGGCACAGACGGTCACGACGATCCCGGTGTGCTCGAAATTGCCGGCGACGCGGCGAACCTTGTGAAGTTCACTACGCACGGGTTCCCGTCAGAAGGTTCTCCGCTCGCCGAGTTCTATAGCGACTGTGAAGACCGCGGTTACACAGTTCAGAACATCTTCTTCGGACTTGGTGGTGAATCAATCCTCGTGCTCAAGGCCGCGATCGAGGCTGCTGGGTCGACCGACCCTGCCGCGATCAACGCCGCTCTCAAAGAGATCGAGAACCTGCCTGGAGTGACCACGGACTCGATCACCTACAAGGACATGGGCGGCATCCCTCTGAAGCGGATGACGATGATTGAGGTCATAGACGGGAAATTTACGCCTGCGCAATTGGTCCTGCCGGCATTCGTTCCCAACCCATGACGGCCCTACTCGATGTGCGCTCGGCCGTGGTGCGCTATGGTGCCATCACGGCCGTCCGCAACGTCGACCTGACCGTGGAACGCGGTGAGATCGTTACAGTTCTCGGCCCGAACGGGGCCGGGAAAACCACATTAGTCTCGGCGATCTCAGGCATCCTGCCGCTGGCCGAAGGCAGCGTCCATTTCGACGGGGAAGACATCACCCGGCTCGGGATCGAAGAGATTGTGCGCCGGGGCATGAGCCTGACACCCGAGGGCCGGCGCGTGTTCGCTGAACTCACCGTCCGCGAAAACCTGGTTCTCGGCGGCGCCTCGCAGAAGGATCGCGCCTTGTTCGAGGAAGACATGGAGCGGATGTTCGACATGTTTCCGATTCTGCGCGAGCGGTCAAAAGCACCGGCAAAGACATTGTCAGGCGGTGAACAGCAGATGCTCGCGATCGCGCGATCGCTGATGAGCCGGCCGCGACTTCTTTTGCTAGACGAGCCTTCCCTCGGGCTTGCCCCGAGAATAGTCGACCAAATTTTCCAGCTTATTGACGAGTTGCGCCGGGAGGGCCTGACGATTCTCGTCGTGGAGCAGAACGCGGCGGAGGCGCTGGTATTCGCTGACCGTGCATATGTCCTCAATGTGGGCGAGGTTGTGCATTCCGGAGAGGCAGCCGAAATCGCCGCTTCTGCAGATCTCGCCGAGCATTACCTTGGCGGGAAGTTGACCTGAAAAGGGGCGGAGGCGAGCAAAAGAAATGGACTATTTCCTTCAGCAGACTCTGAATGCACTGAGCATTGGAGGAGAATATGCACTCCTCGCGCTCGGGCTCGCTATCGTGTTTAGCGTCATGGGACTGGTGAATTTTGCCCATGGTGAGCTCATCGCGCTCGGCGGCTATGCAATGTATTTTACCCTGCTCTTCGCAGGTCCACCGGTGATTCTTTTGATTCCCGTCTGCATCCTTGGCGCCATGCTAGCGGCGGTACTGTTCGATAAGGTCGCCTTTCGGCCCGTGCGGAACGCACCACCAACAACAGGACTTTTGACAGCCTTCGGCGTCTCGATAATCATCCAGAACATCCTCGTCATCTTCGTTGCCACCCGCGCGCGCCCGGTACCGACTCCTGACTGGATGCGAGGAAACATTATGGTTGGGGATCTTTCGATTCCCGTTCTCCAACTGATGGAGTTTGGCGTCACTTGCCTTGCTCTGACCGGACTCCTGCTCTTGCTCAACCACACAGTGGTGGGACTGGCTATGCGCGCAGCCGCAAAAGATTTCGTAGCCGTTCGCATGGTTGGCATAAAGGCCAACAGGGTCATTATGACGGCGTTCGCCGTCTCCGGCGTGCTTGCGGGGATTGCGGCGGTCTTCATCATCAGTCGGCGCGGTGCCGTCGATCCATTCATGGGCTTCATTCCACTTCTGAAGGCCTTTGTCGCCTGCGTCCTTGGTGGGTTCGGAAGTCTCCTTGGGGCTGTCGTCGGCGGGATCGTGCTGGGCTGCATAGAGGTTTTTCTGCAGGCTGTATTGCCTTCCGACATCGCCGGCTATCGGGATGCATTCGTCTTCCTTCTGGTCGGCCTCGTACTCGTGCTGAAGCCTGAGGGACTGGTCGGAAAGCGGACCGAGTTGGGAGACAAGGAAGAATGAGCCTCATAACCAAGACGGCGGCACGATCTGTCCTCCCAGCCATAGTGCTCATAGGTGGTGCAGCGATCGTGATGCTGCTCGGACAGCCGTTCCATGAACGCGTGGCCTACGTCTTCTTTGCAAATCTCGTCATTGTGCTGGGCCTGCAGATCTTCATGGGCAATTCGAACGTCGCAAACCTCGGTCACATTGCCTTTGCAGGGATCGCCGGCTACGCCGTCGCCGTTCTGCACACGCCAGTCACCCTCAAGCGCATCCTCATTCCCGAGGCGCCATTTGGGCTCGACTCGTTTGCGCTGGACCTGGTGCCGGCGATCATCCTCGCGCTCGCGATCACGCTGATGGCGGCATTGCTCTCGGGCCTGGCGTTGTCCCGGCTCTCCGGCGTGGCGGCCACGATTGGCACGCTCGCGCTCCTTGTGATCGTGCATGTCGTTCTGGTGAATTGGGTCGACCTAACTCGCGGCCCCCGCGCGTTCTATGGCGTTCCTGTGGCGTTCACGCTGCCTTGGGCCGTAGGAGCGGCGGTTGTCGCGGTCTACATCGCAAAGCTGTTTCGCGAATCCGAAGATGGAGTTCAGCTCCGCGCCACTGGTGACAACCTGTTGGCAGCGAAGACAATGGGCGTGAACGTCAAGCACGTGCGGCTGAAAGCATGGGTGCTCGGCGCGTTCCTGTGCGGTGTCGGTGGGATTCTATTCACCCTCTTCAACGGAACGATCGCTCCAAACAGCTTCTATTTCAACCAGACCTTCTTGACGATCGCGATGCTGATCCTGGGAGGCATGAGATCGGTATCAGGTGCGATCACCGGTTCTATTGTGGTCGCGGTCGGTTTCGAGGTTTTCCGCGGCCTTGAGAACGGGCCGGTCATCCTCGGCGTTGATCTGCCGGAAACCTTCGGTCTGACTGGCTTCTTCCTCGGAACGGTGATCGTATTATCGCTTACTTTCCGCCCCAAGGGGCTCATGGGTAACGACGAGTGGGAAGATTTTTGGCCAGCGCTTCGTACGCGGCTTTTCGATCGCGGCGGAAGTTAGGAGCCGCGTCATGGGACTTGCAGGCAAGCGATTACTGATCACCGGCGGCGCGCGGGGCATCGGTCTCGCAGCAGCCACCGAGTTCGTGGCACTTGGAGCACGTGTTACCATTGCTGATATCGACGGGGACGCAGCCGTACGAGCCGCAAATAGTCTGGGGAAAGGGAAGGGTATAGGGTTAGCTGCCGACGTGTCGGATCCTTTCTCAGTCGCCGCAATGGTCGAAAGCGCAGTTGCGGCCATGGGTGGGCTCGACGGAATGTTCAACAACGCAGGCATCGTCCATCCAGACGACCAGAACCTCGAAGACACAACTTCCGAAGCTTGGGAAAAAACCCTCGCGGTCAACCTTACCGGCGTGTTCTTGTGCTGCCAGAAGGGCGTTCCGGCAATCCTCGCATCAGGTGGTGGCGCTATAGTCAACAACGCCTCGATCGTCGGCATCGTAGGCTCGGATCCCAGCCAAGTGGCTTACACTGCGGCAAAAGGTGGAGTGATCGCACTCTCTCGTGAACTGGGCGTCGCTTACGGTCGTCGCGGAGTTCGGGTGAACTGCGTATCGCCCGGTGTCACGATGACCGAAATGGCAGCGCAGCTTATGACTGGCGCGGAGATTGAGGCCCGCGAGGAACGCTACCGTCACATTCCGATGGGCCGATACGGCGAACCGGTAGAAGTTGCCAATGTGGTGGCGTTCCTTTTGTCCGATGCGGCGAGCTACGTTACCGCACAGAATTGGCCTGTGGACGGGGGGCTGACGGAAGCCTATCTCTGCCCGCCCTTCTAAGACTTGCCTCTCGCGAGCGCCAAGACTTCGACCGCACATGCTGCAAGCGCCTCGTCGGCCTCGGGCAGAAGTCCGCGAAGGAGAGTGAAGCCGTGGATCATTTGGGGATAGTGCAGGCGCGTGACTGCGACCCCCGCTTCTTCCATCCGTTCCGCATAGGCCAAGGCCTCGTCCCTCAGGGGATCGAAACCTGCAGTGAGCACCACAGCCGGCGGCAGACCCGAGACATCTCCTGCGTAGAGCGGAGAGGCATGTGGTTCACTCCGCTTCGCTGGATCGGGAAGATAGCAAGCGGTGTAAAACGGCATAGAGTCCAGCATGTATCCCTTCGAGAAAGCGGCTCGAGAGGGCGTCTCGGCCGTGTGGTCGATCACTGGATAAATCAGCAGTTGGGCAGCAAAGTCGGGGCCGCCCTCGTCGCGGGCACGCAGTGCGAGAACAGCCGCGATGTTTCCTCCAGCGCTGTCGCCGGCAACGATGAGACGCCGCCCCGCAATCCCGAGTTCGTTCGCACGCGCCGCGACGTCGCGCGCTATCGACAGCGCATCGTCGACGGCGGCCGGAAACGGGTGTTCCGGCGCCAGCCGATACGAGCAGGAGATCACCGGAATCCCTCCAGCGTTAGCGAGCACCCGGGCCGTGGAATCGTGCGTCTCGATGCCGCCGCGGATATTCCCGCCTCCGTGGAAATAGAGCATCACTGCCGAGGCTCCGTCGTCGAGCGTCGCGGGCATGTATAGCCGGGCAGCAAGCTGGCCGACACTTCCGGCAAGCGCCAGTTCGACCGTCTCGCCAACCTCGGCTTTTGGCCCGTCGACGGCTGCGATGTCGGCGAGAAACTCGGCTCGCGCCTCTTCTGGCGTCTGTCGCTCAACCGGTGTGGCGCTCGGGTCTCCCGGCTGGGCTAGCGCTTCGCGCAGAATAGGGTGCAATTCGGCGTCGCTCATGGTCTGTCTTCCTAATTTGTCCAGCCTAGGTCAGATCCGCTCGAAGTATCGCACCCGCTCCCAGTCGGTGACGGTGCGGTACTGGAAGTCCTCATTCTCGGTGGTAAAGAACGTTGAGAGATGGGCGTGAGCCATTGCACCGAAAGCATCGCGCGCGATTGGGCTAGCATCGAATAGGCGCACCGCTTCGCCAAGGGATCGCGGAAAATGGTCAAGATCAGGGTTGCCGTAGGCATTGCCCTCCTGTGCGGGCGGCGGCGCCAGTCTCTTTTCGATGCCGTAAAGCCCGCCTGCAATCAAGCCAGCGAGAGCGACATGCGGATGTACGTCTGCGCCCGGGATTCGGTTCTCGAACCGAAAGCTCGCACCATGACCGATCAACCGATGGCTACAGGTGCGGTTGTCGATGCCGTGGGCGATACCGACCGGCGCGAAGCTTTCGGGTTGAATCCGCTTGTAGGAGTTGATGGTCGGCGCGAGCATGACGGCCAGATCGCGGGATGTAGCCAGCGAGCCCGCAAGAAAGGCCGCCATCGTGACCGACATGCCATGCATTCCGGCCGGGTCCCATCCGACAGGGCTATGGCCCTCCGCGTCCCATAGGCTGACATGGACATGACAAGACGACCCCACGTCCTCGAAGAAAGGCTTTGCCATAAAGGTCGCAAACAGACCGTGCTTGACGGCTATCTCCTTGATGCCGGTCTTGAAGATTGCGTGGCGGTCCGCCACCGTCATCGCATCGCCGTAACGGGTGTTGATTTCCTGCTGACCAAGGCCCCATTCGGGCTTCGAGAACTCAATCTCAAGATCGGCGGCCGAGAGCGCTTCGCGGGCCTCGCGGGTGAACCCTTCTTCGAGGGTTCCCTGGAAGATGTGGTAATCGGAGCGGTAGCGGGAGGTCGGCTTAAGGTCTTCGTACCGCGCGGCCCAAGCCTCGTCGAGGCTGCCGCGAAAGAGGTAGAACTCTAGTTCGGTGGCGCATTTGACGGAGATACCTTGTCGCGAGGCACGCTCGATCTGACGCCGCAGGATAGTCCGTGGAGCAACCTCGACGAACTCGCCCGTCGTCTCGTCGACCGCGTCGCAGATCACCAACGCGGTCTTATCCTGCCATGGGATGCGGCGAAGGGTAGTGAGATCGGGAGCAAAGCGGAAATCCGGGAAGCCATTCTGCCAACCCGAAAGCGCGTAGCCCTCGCGCGGCTCCATCTCCATGTCGACACACAGGAGAAACAGCGAGCCGTGGAGTCCCTCGTCCCCGAGTCCAACGTCGAGGAAGGTCTGCGTACGGACGCGCTTGCCGACAAGCCGCCCCCAGTGGTCCGGAATCGCGCAGATGACGGTCTCGATCTCACCCTGCCGGTGCAGCTCCCGCAGTTCGTCGATCGTCAGTATTCCGACCATGCCGCTTCCTTTTTTCGTTCCTGCGCCCATCGGCGCCGTATCAATGACTGTCAAAGTACTGCCGGAGCTCCCAAGGAGACACCTGCTCGCGTAGCCAGTCCTGCCAGAGCTGCCAGTCGCTGCGGCGTACGGCAAGGTACTGCTCCACAAGCTCCGTGCCGAGAAGCTGGCCAGCGCTCTCGGACCGCTCCATCAAGACAATTGCCTCGCCAAGAGAGCGCGGCAGGTGTTCCAAACCCTTCGCCTCGGCGGCATTGCCTTCAACCGGCGGCGGCGCGTCCTGTCCAGCCTCGAGGCCTGCGAGCCCACCAGCGAGCATCGCGGCGACTGCGAGATATGGGTTCACGTCCGCACCAGGGCAGCGATGCTCTATCCGGCAGGCCTTGGGGCCAGGCCGGGTAATGACGCGAAGTGCGCAGGTCCGGTTGTCGATCCCCCAGCTGACGTTCTCGGGCGCCCATGTGCCTGCATCCATACGTCGGTAGGCGTTGACCGTAGGGTAGAAGACGGCTGCCATCTCGCGGAGCGTCGCAAGCTGGCCCGCGACATATTGCCGAGCAATGTCGGTCAGCCCTCCATCCTCGTAGGCGAAGGCGGGCGCCCCGTCGCGCCAGAGGCTCTGATGAACATGGCCGCCGCAGCCCGACTCATCGATCCGCCATTTCGGCATGAAAACCGCGACAAGCCCGTACCGCTCGAGATACTCCTTGAGGTACAGCTTTACCCGGGCGCATGCGTCTGCCGCCTCGAGCGCCGGAAGGTGGCTGATCGCCAGTTCCATCATTCCCCGGCCGAGTTCGGCATGCATCGCCTCGATGGGGATGCCGAGCGCATCCATCTCGGCCATAAATCCGGCGGAAATTTCGCGCATCTCGCCGGCTACCCGTGCGAGGCTGTACGCGTTGTGCATCCGCCCCGAAGTCGCCTGATCGTGGTGACTGCCCGAGAGGATGCACGCATCGTCCGCCTCGATTACACAAAGCTCCAGCTCGATGGCGAAGCGGGCCGAGTAGCCCAACGCCTCAGCCTTTCCAACCGCACGGCGCAGCGCCCCGCGCGGTGACAGGGCGTAGTGGTCGCCGCTATCGGGATCGATCATGTCGCATATCACGGAGGCTACGCCGTTCGCACGGTCGAGGATGCGAAGGGTCGATAGGTCCGGAACCGCGGTCGCGTCTGGAAATCCATTTTTTAATGAACTGAATCGGGATTCGACGACGTCGTCAAAGTGCGACAGTCCATATAGGATAGTGCAGAAAGCACTGCCGCCCGGCGAGGCCAACTTGTCCATCCGAGTGATCTTTCCGCGCAATGTTCCGCTGATGTCAGGGGTCTCGATTTGCACGTAGCGGATGCCCTCGGCCTCAAGTGCCGTGATGTCTGTCTCCGAGTCTCGTTTGCCTTCGTTGCCTAATGTCGTCACCGCGACGCTCTCCCCAATCTAGAGCCCGGGCCCGTCGAGGGCTCGGAGTCGCGCAAGCGCTCCCGTGAAGCACTCCATCGGAGCGCGCACCGTACCCGCTCCGATCTGCCCGCCGCCCGATCCGGCAATACCGATGTCCATCTGTGGCAGCACGCCAGTCTCCACGACCTTGCGCACGTCGATCCCTGTCGGCGTGCCGCGGAACTTCAGGAAGGGGATCCGAAATAGCGGGTGCTCACCATGCGCGATGCGGTAAAGTTCGAGGTTCCGCTCCACCATGGTCATTGGCTCGCCGCCCTGATAATCCTGCAGCGGGAAAGCAGCAGCCTGGGCGAAGGCGCCGAGGCCCACTGTCTCCGTGATCGGGCTTTCTCCGCCCATCCAGGCGATCTCACTTTCATCGTGCCCCTCAAACAGCTTGGCCTCGACGCTGGCGTGCGGCCCAGTGATCCACTCGTCGCCGAGCCCGCTGACGCGGATGGCAAAGCCACGGCAGTTGAAGCACATCGCTGTAACAAGGGACGAACCCGAGACTCCCTTCCCCGCATCAGCGATGGATTTTGCCGCCGCCATTGACAGCCGCAGAAAGAAATAATTGTCTTCGGTCAAGATGCGCACGAGCGCTTCCATGTCGGCCTTTGGCACACCCTCAACAGCGAGAAGCCCCGGAAAGAGTTCGCGCGCAAACAGAAGGGAAGCAGCAGTGTTTCGGCTGTGCAACTCATCGCCCATGTTGAGAGCCCGCCGCATGATCGGAGCGAGCGGCACGCCTCCTAGCTTTCTCACCGCTGCACCGATGATCGGGGCAATGGTTCCGTCGATGAAGGCAAGCCTGTCGTGGATCTCCTGGTTATAGACACCATAATTCAGCCGTTTTGGTGCTTTTCCTTCATACATGTTGCAAAAGCCGAGGTTGCCGAAAGTGCGGTTCTCGACCACGAACACCGCCATTGACGCAGTATAGATGCCTGCGAGCGACCCAACCGCGCCGTAGTCGTGGCAGCCACCGATGCGGATGTCGCCACTCTCGAAGCGGGCGATCGCTTCATCGCGGGTCGAGGCCAATCCCTCGTATTGCGCTCCGCCGATCAGCGCCTCACGTTGGCCACCTTCGTAATCGGAAAAGGGCAACGCCGGGCCCGAGGTTAGCACTGTTTCACGGGTCATGCCGGGTATCAGATCGAGTGCGGTACCAATATCGACGAGCACCGGGTCACCCGTTGTCAGTCGATCGAAAGCCGTGTCGTTCGCTGTAGTGCCTGCCGTCATCGGGCGTCCTCCATGCTGCCAGTCATGTCCCGACCACACCGCCGTCGGCATGAAGCACCTGACCGGTGATATACGAAGCATCATTGGAGAGCAGGAATGCGGTTGGCCCGGCCATTTCCGCCGCCTGTCCCATCCGTTTCAAGGGGATGTGCTGCAGAAGCCAGCCGATCGCTTCTTGGTCGGTATCACCCGAGGCGATGAAACGCATCGAGGCGCTCATCGGAAGCACCTCGATGAAGCCCGGTGCAAGGGCATTGACCCGAATGCCTTTTGGCGCGAGCTCATTCGCGAGATAGCGCGTGAATGCTTCCATCCCGGCCTTGGAAGCGCCGTAGATGCCGCCGCCGCGAAGCCGGCCAATCGAGCCGGTGACGCTTGAAATATTCACGATCGCACCTCCGGCGCGCATATTCGGAACGGCAGCTCGACAGACCCGGATCATGCCCGCGACGTTGACGTCCCAGACCGTCTCCATCCCCTCTTCGGTGATCTCGTCGATCCGGCCATGACGCAGGAGCCCTGCGCAATTTACAACGCCATGGATTGGTCCGAGCCCAGTAGCGACCGAGATGCAGGCATTCACGCTTTCCTGATCACGAATGTTGATGTGGCAGCCGTGAACCGTGTCCGCCACGTCGATCAGCGCCTCGCCATTGCGCTGCGCCGCGACCGACAGGTCGGCGGCGAGCACTATGTAGCCGTCGGCTGATAAGCGTTTGCAGATCTCGGTGCGGATCCCGCCGGTGCCACCAGTCACGATTACAACGCTGCCGTCAGGTCGTTCCATGTTCTCGCTTTCCCTTCTGGTCGGCGTCCATTGCTCCGCTGCTTCACGTAGTCTGGTCGTCGGACCCGAGACGGAAGCCCGAGAAACCACTCTCGGCAACCTTCGTGCAGCGCGCCTTGTAGGCGGGGTAATCGAGATAGGGCATGAAAACACGTGGCTTGCCTGGAACGTTCGAGCCAACATACCAGGAATCCGCAAGCGGGTAGATCGAGGTTTCGGCAACAGCGTTCACGTGAGCAACCCACTCTTCCTCGGCGTCTGGTTCTGCCTCGATCTCGCGAATGCCGCGAGCATCGAGCGCAGCGATACAGTCGGCGACCCAGTCGACGTTCTGCTCGCCCGAGGTCACCATGTTGGCGAGGCCCGCAGGGCTGCCCGGTCCCGAGAGAAGGAACATGTTGGGGAATCCGGAGACGCTGAGCCCCAGATAGGTTTTTGCGCCCTCAACCCATTTCTGTCTGAGCGTCAGACTATCGCGACCGCGGATGTCGATGCGCAGGTGGGCACCCGTGATCGCGTCGAACCCGGTGGCAAGGACGATTGCATCTACCGGGATCTCGTCGTCGCCGACGACGATACCCGAAGGCGTCACACGCTGCAGTGGCCGCTCGCGCAGATCTACGAGTTCGACATTGTCGCGGTTGAACATCTCGAAGTAACCGTTGTCCACGCAGAGCCGTTTGCAGCCAATCAGGGTGTCGGGCAAAAGCTTCTTCGCGGTCTCCGGGTCCTTGACCGTCTCAAGGATCTTCGAACGCACGAACTCGCCGGCAGTCTCGTTAGCTGCCACGTCTTCGAAAAGATCACGAAAAGCACCCGCGAACGCCAACCCGCCGTCTTGCCAGCGCTCCTCGTAGGTTCTTATGCGGCGCTCTTCGTCGACCTCAAGGGCGCTTTCTTTGCCAACGGTGAAGCCGATGGCCGAGCGGTTCGCCTGTGCACGGGCCCGGATTTCGGGGTACCGCGCCTTTGTTTTGGCGACCTCCTCATTCGACAGGGAGCGGTTTCGCGAGGGCACGCTGAAGGCAGGTGTGCGCTGCAAGAGATAGAGTTTCCCCGCCTCTTTGGCGAGTTCAGGGGCAACTTGGATACCTGACGAGCCAGTGCCAAGTACCGCCACTTGCTTGCCCCGGATGTCAAGACCTTCCCGCGGCCAGCGCCCCGTGTGGACCACATCGCCGGCAAAGTCATCCAATCCTTCGATTTGCGGAATCGTGGGACTAGACAAAGGACCGACAGCAAGCACTAGATGGCGGCACCCAAGCCTCCCCCTCGCCTCGGTTTCGACCGTCCAGCAATTCGTCGCCTCGTCAAAGGCTGCGGCAGTCATACGGGTATTGAGACGAATGTCACGTTTGAGGTCGTGGCGTTCCGCTACATACTCGATATAGGCCAGAATTTCTGGCTGGGCAGCGTAGCGTTCCGTCCAGGTCCATTCTTGTTCGATCTCGGGATCGAAGCTGTAGGAATATTCGAAACTGGGCACATCACACCGTGCGCCGGGATAGCAGTTCCAGTACCACGTTCCTCCGATTCCGTCGCCTGCCTCCAGCACCACCGCTTTCAGCCCGAGCTTGCGAAGGCGATACAACATGTAAAGTCCGGCAAAACCGGCTCCGACCACCACGACATCGAACGTCTCCGCTTCGAGGCCGTCCTCACGAACTGCGCTGTGTTCTCGCATCCTAGACCTACGCTGGCTGGTTGTTTTCGTCCCGACCATCTTTGGCATCACGCGATTTCGCATGTACCAGCGCGGCCCATGTATCGCCCACAGAGCGTCCGAACGTCATCGCGGAGGCGAGATGCGCTTCCATCTCGTCCTGAAGTTCCGCAAGCAGCATCTCCCCCTCGTCCCCAAGGTGCTTGACTACTTGAGGCGCACCGCGCTCGACCATCCGGCGGATGCCTGCCTCGGTGGCTTCGAGATGACATTGAAACCCGTAGCTATGCGAGCCGACGCGGAAGCCGTAGTTCAAGCCACCGTGTCGCGCGATGAGACGGCTGGCGTCGGAAGGGAGGTCGAAGCCGTCCTCGTGCCAGAGGAAAGCTCTTTGTCGGTCCTGCATCATTCCGACAAGGCCGTCGGTCTCAGCTGCACGGCAGCGGTCAATTTCCTGCAGTCCGAATTGCAGGCGGTCAAGACGGCGAACACTGCCTCCAAGAGCATGCGCGATCACTTGCGCGCCAAGGCAAATACCAAGAAGAGGTCGTCCATTGCTGTGAAACGCATGCACAACATTGACGCAGTCGGCGATGAGTGCCGCATCTTTTTCTTCGATGACACTTTGGGGACCACCTAGCAGCACAGCGCCGTCAAATCCGCGAAGATCGTGCGGAACCGGATATCCCTCGTCGAGCGCGATCGTTTCGGTCTCGATCCCGGCCTGGTCAAGGCAATCGGCAATCAGGCCTGCAGGGGAGAGTCTATCCGGCTGAAGGACCAGCACGCGCGCCATTCTATGTCTCCAATCGTCGCCCGCCGCAGGTGCAAGGCACTTTCGGGACAGTCGAGTCAGTCTTTGAACCAAAGATTAGACCAATAGCCCTTTAGTCGTAAAGGGGGGGTGTGCTCTGCCTTCTGTGCGCGATTTTGCGAGAAGGCTCGCGATGGTTCGGTTGCCGCCGTGAGCCCGGTTTGAAACTCGCTTCTATGAAGACGATGTGGGGCGTCTCGAGACCACGGACGAACAGCGTGGTGTTGAAGTCTCGATCGATTGGAGTACAGCGAGTCCCGCCGATGCGAGAAGGGCAGGGCCACGGGCAGAAATCCTTGCTCGGCTCACTAGAGGCTTAGTAGCGAGACTCTGTCCACACTGTCCATTTGTCCATTTGCAGGCCGCCTTCTGGACATTTGGACTGATTGGACACCCCTAGAAGGTGACAGCGTTCATGGCGGCCCCGGGCCGCGAAGCGGTCATCCGACCAAATCGCTCAGATGTCCCAATCGAGCCCAAAGCTGTCGGTACGCAACGGCGCGACAAACAGCGCGTCGCAACCTATCGCAGCCTCCAATCCTATCCCGTGTTTGCGCTTACGGCATCCGTGCCTATGGATAGAAGTGGCGGACTGAGTGCTCCGGGTTCTTGAGTTCCGGCGCCGCAGAAAGTCCAGTAACCCGACTGACTATCAACCGATAGCTGCATTCGCAGTTATGTCTATATCGGCTAGCTGATCACGACATCATCAGGCCGCCATCCACATTGATCGTCTGACCGGTGATGTAGGCCGCATCGTCGCTTGCGAGAAACGCGACCAACCCTGCAACATCGCTTCCTCGCCCCGCGCGTTTCATCGGGATGTTCTGAACCCACTCATTCATGAGCTCGCCGGGGCCGTAGTCGCCGAGCATCTTTCCCCAAACGCGG
>Ga0076929_100597_pt1 | contig 25027 bp, 24 predicted proteins | sample HotLakConUCCSL28_FD_87104 | JGI IMG/M metagenome (GOLD analysis project Ga0076929, IMG submission 87104) | Hypersaline microbial mat communities from Hot Lake, Washington, USA - Hot Lake Consortium UCC-SL28 (version 3) (version 3) | ecosystem: Environmental > Aquatic > Thermal springs > Hot...
CCGGTGAAGGCGCCTTTCTCATGGCCAAAGATGGCCGAATCGACCAGTTCCGGCGCAAGCGCGGCGCAGTTCACCGCGATGAAGGGCGCCTCGCGTTGTCGGCTCTGCGCATGCAGGAAGCGCGCTGCGATCTCCTTGCCGGTCCCGGTCTCGCCGAGCAGCAGCACCGGCAGGTCGACATCCGCAACGCGCTCCAGCGTGCGCCTGATCGCGGCGGAGGCCGGTGAGAGACCGAAACTGGCGAACGCGTCTTGCGCCCCGCGCATATCCTCGAGCGTGCCGGCGGCGTCTGCGATATTCGCCACGGGATGCGTGGCGTTGCGCAATGCCTCGACGACTTCGTCGAGATCGAAGGGCTTGGTGAGATAATCCCGTGCCCCGGCCCGCACCAGCCGCACGGCCTGGTCGATATCGCCATAGGCAGTCATGAACAGGGTCGGCACGGCACCGATGCGGGCGAAGATCTCGCGCATCAGGTTCTCGCCGTCGCGATCGGGCAGGCGGATGTCGCACATCACCGCATCGGGGCGCTGGCGCCCGACGATACCGAGAGCCGTCGCAGCGTCTGCGGCGAGGCGGGCATCATGGCCTTCCAGCCTCAGGCGCTGCAGCAGTGAGCGCCCGAGGATCTCGTCATCCTCAACGATCAGGATCATGGCGGGGCGGCTCATGCGGCGCCCTCCCGTTCCGGCGCGGGATGATGCGGCGCGTCCGAGGCGCTGCCGTGCGGCCCTGTCGGGATGCGCACGGTTACCCGGGTGCCCTCGCCGGAGAGCGAACGCACCTTGACGCGCCCGCCGAGATCCTCCAGCAGGCGCATCACCATCCACAGGCCGAGACCCTTGTGTTCGGCCATGGCGGCCTTGCGGGCGCCGTCGCGCAGGAAGGCGACGATCGCATCGGGCATGCCCTGTCCCGTATCCTCGATCTCGAACAATGTCTCATGCGCGCTCTGCGTGACGGTCAGCCCGACCCGGCCTGCCTCGACAGAGACCTTGCAGGCATTGATCAGGAGGTTGAGCAGGATCTGCCGCAAGGCCTCGGCATCGATTGCGATGGGCTGCATTGCGTCGATTCGCCAGTCGAGGGAAAGCTGGCGCCGGCGCGCTTCGGGGCCGACAAGCGTCTGCAGGTCGTCCAGATCCTCGCGGGTGAAGCGCATCCGCCCGCTGGCCGGGCGATAGGTTGCGAGCATCGTATCGGCCACGCGTGAAATCGAGCGCAGGCCCCGTTCGATCAGGTCGAGCGTCTCGCGACGCACCGCTTCGTCCTCGCCGAAACGGCGAAGGGTGGAAACGGCATTGAGCAGGCCGGCGAGCGGATTGCGCACCTCATGGGCGAGACCGGCGGCGAGCTTGGCGAGCAGCGCGTTGCGCTCCTTCTCGCCGGTGCTCACAAGTGCGGCGGAACGCGCATCCTCGGCCTCGCGCCGCGCCGCGAGGGCTTGCGTCAGCGGCCCGATCTCGGCCGATACCGCGATGGCGCGCTGGCCGGCGGGGTCGTATGCATCCGCAAGTTCGCGTGCGATGGCCGGCAGCGGTGCCAGCGCCCTGCGGGTGAAGAGATAGGTCAGCAATGCAGCAATCCCGGCCAGAATGAAGGTCGCGATCAGCGCCGTGCGCTCCATCAAGGCGCGCGCCTCGTGGATTTCCGCCGTATCGAGGGCTGCCGCAACGAGGAGGCTGCCTTCCTCGAGGCTGTAGTGCCGACCGGCGAGTGCACGGCTGCCATCTCTCGCGATGGTGAACCGGAGAGCACCGGGCGGTTCGGCGCGCAGCAAAGTCACGAGATCGGCAATCTCGCGATCATCGCCGTCGCCGGGGGTCAGGACATGCAAGGTACCGGCGCCGTCGATCCAGCGCAGCCCGAGCCCTTCATCGGCAAGCGCCTCACGCACCCGCAGCTTGCCGCCCAGAAGCGCGCGCGCCGCGTCCGGCCCGTCCGCAAGCGAGAGCGCCACGCCGTCGGCGACGGCGTCAAGGAAGATCGCGGCCTTGCTCTCCAGCGCCCGGATCTCGCGATCCTCCTGCAGGAGCAGCGCGATCTGCGTCGTCGCCAGTGCCACCAGGAACATGGCGAGCGATGCGCCGAGCGGCAGCGTGAGAGTCAGCGGCCAGCGCCGCACGACGACTTTCGCCATGGCTTCTCATGCGCTCCCCTGATACGAGCCCGACGCGCCGATGCGCACGCCCCGGCTGACATCATCGATCACGACGCACCCGACGCATGCTGCGCCGCAAGACTCAGCCGACCAGCACGTCCGCGCGAAAGCCCGGCACGATGCGATCCTGCCAGAATTCACCGGCTTCATGAACCTGTCGCGCCGGCGGTGCGCTCATGATCACGGCGCAGGCCGATGCCGGGACCACATCCGACAATGTCAGTTCAAGCGCGTTCTCTTCCGCGAAAGCCGCGATTGCCTCGGTTTGTTCGGCGTTCGGTCGGCCGGTGAGGAGGATGTCCTTCGCGTCCCAGAGCCTCGATCCGAGCGCCCAGAGGGCAAGGCTGTGCAACGCATCGGAGCCGTCATGCAGGATCGCGACGGGCCCGCTTGCCTGCGCCGTGCCGATGAACAGGGTCGCACCGGCATGGCGTTCGGCGAGCGCAAACAGCTTGTCGCCGGGCAGGGATTCGCCGGCGGGCAGGCCGAGATCCGCCCCGTGATCGCACCAGCCCTCGCAGGGCAGCAGCAGCAATTCGCGCGCCTGTGCATCGCAAGCCGGGATCAGCGTGAGCGGATCGCCCTCCTCGTAGGTGAGCGAGAACGGCACACGGCTTTCCGCTGTCACGCCCTGCGTTTCGGCGAGCGTCCTGGCCAGGGCCGAGCGGATCACCTCGCCGGGATCAGGCACCTTGGCCCGGGTGATGCAGTCCTCGTCGATGACGGCGATTCCGGATAGCGGCACCGAACGGGCATGGGCGAGGGTTTCCGCCCGCCGCGCAATGGCCTTGGCGTCGGGGCCGAAGATGGCGAAACGGACCGCGTCATAGCCGGGTTTCGCGAATGCGTCCGTCTCCGCCGCCCTGCGTGCCGTATCGGGCTTTGCCGCAGCGCCGGCATGGTCCGTTGCGCCGCCCAGCATCGACTCCATCCGGCGCTCGAAGGCAGCCTCGCCGCGCGCTTCGAGCGGCACCTCGCAACGTGGCAGCACGCCTTCGAGCGCATCTTCGCTGCTTTCCAGCGGTGCACCGGAAATATACGAGGCGCGCCCCAGCAGGTGACCGGCCACGGGCAGCGTCGCCAGCAGGAAAAGAAAGGTGATGCCGGCGACGATGACGGCATCCGTCTGCCCCATATCGATGGCGACGCCCACGAGGACGAGGCCCGCGCCGAGCGTGCCGGCCTTGGTCGAGGCATGCATGCGCTGGAACGGATCCACGAAGCGCAGCACGCCGATCGTCGCCACGCAGAGAAAGCCGACGCCGACGAGCTTGAAGAGAAAGGCGAGAAGCGCGAGCATCAGGACTTCCTTTCCTTCTTCTCGAGGAAGGAGGCGAGGGCCACCGTGGCGAGGAAGGCGATGAGCGCGACGCCGAGCCCCACGTCAAGGAATTCACGCCGCAACGTCACCGCCGCCGTCAGCGCGCAGGCCGCCACCGCGATGCCGGTCAGCATGTCGAGGGCGACGAAGCGATCGGCATAGCCGGGCCCCACGATCATGCGCACGGCAGCGCCGACCAGGGCGATGACCAGAATCACCAGCATCACGACGGATGCGCCGGTGACGAAAGCATCGATGGATTCAAACATCTTCGATCCTCCGGATCAGCCCCTCGAAGGTTCCCTTGATATCCTGCGCCACGGCTTCGACGCCGGGATTGTCGAGCACGTGCACATAGAGCGTCTTGCGGTCATCGGAGACATGCAGGGAGGTGGTGCCGGGGGTCAGCGAGACCAGATTGGCCAGCGTGGCGATGCCCAGATCCGTGCGCAGATCGAGCGGCACCGCCACCACGGCCGGTTTCAGGCTCTCCAGCGGTGACAAGGCCGCGATGGCCACGCGCGAGGCGGACTGGATCAGCGCGATGATGAAGACGACGAAGAGCTGGCCGAGCAGAGCCAGACGAAGCGGATTCAAGAGCGCCATCACCGAACCTCCTCCTCAACGCCGTCCACCGGGCCGTTATCGATCATCTCCGACTCCGCAGCCTCACCCGCGATCAGCGCTCCGGCTTCCGCAGCCGCCTCGGCGCCGAAGACCGGAGCAATATAGAGCGGCGGATCGACCAGCACCTCGGCGGCGTTGCGGGCATAGGTGACAAAGGGATCGGCGAAGAGGCCGATGGTCATGGTCACCGCGCCCAGCATCGCGATCGGAATGATGAAGGCCAGGGGGACATGACGCCGCCGCGACGGCTTCACCGGCGAGGCTTTCCAGAACGCCTCCATCCAGATCTTCATCATCGAGAACAGCGTCAGCACGCCCACGACCAGCGCCACGGCGGCAAGACCGTAATACTCGGCCCGCAGCGAGGCGTCGATTACCAGGAACTTGGCCCAGAAGCCCGAGAGCGGCGGCAGGCCGGCCAGCGACAGGGCCGGGATCAGGAAGAGTACCGCGAGCCAGGGATGCGATTTCAGCAAGCCCCCGGTCTTGCGCAGATCATCAGAGCCCCCCGCCGCGCGGATCGCGCCCGCAAGCAGGAACAGGTTCGCCTTCACGATGATGTGGTGGATGATGTAGAAAGAGGCGCCGGCCCAGGCGATCGGCGTGGCGATGGCGAGCCCCATCAGCATGTAGCCGATCTGGCTGATGATGTGGAATGACAGGATACGCCGGATGTTCCACTGCACCGCCGCGCCGAACACGCCCGTGATCATCGTCATCGCCGCGATGAAGGTGAAGACGTAGCGCAGCGTCTCGCCCTCGATCAGGAAGAGCAGCGTGAAGGTGCGGAAGGTGGCATAGACACCCACCTTGGTGAGCAGCCCGGCGAAGATCGCCCCCACCGCGAAGGTTGCGGTATGGTACGAGGCCGGCAGCCAGAAGAACAGCGGAAACAAGCCGGCCTTGATGGCGAAGGCCGCGAGAAACAGCATCGCCGCCGTCATCAGGCCCGGTGTCATCGTCATGCCCGGCAGGACACGCGCCAGATCCGCCATGTTCAGTGTCCCCGCAGCGCCGTAAAGCAAAGCGAGGCCGATCAGGAACAGGATCGTCCCGAACAGGTTGAGGATGCCATATTTGATGGTGCCATCGAGTTGCTCGCGGCTGCGGCTGATCACCAGCAGGCCAAGCGAGGTGATCAGCATCACCTCGAACCAGACATAGAGGTTGAAGGCGTCGCCGGTGAGGAAGGCGCCGTTCACGCCCGTGATCATCCCGTGAAACAGCGGGTAAAACCCGGCGCGCTCATGACGTGCGCGCAAGTCGTAGAAGCCGAAGATCCCGACCGTCAGCGCCAGCAGACCGGTGATTGCGACGAGCGCGGCGGCCAGCGGATCGGCCACGAAACTGATGCCGAAGGGGGGAGCCCAGCCACCGAACTGCTTGGCGATGACGCCATGCTCCACCACGGTCATGGTCAGCTTCACCGAGGCGGCGAAGAGCAGTACCAGACCGATGAAGCTGATGATGCGCTGGGCCTTGATATTGTACCAGAAACAGGCCGCGAGCGCCGCCGTCGTGATCGGGATCAGGACGGGCCAGAGCAGATCCAGCTGATCAGCCATTGGTCTTCACCTCGTCGCTCTTCCTGCCGGCGGCAGCGGGTTCTTCGGCGGGTCTTCCTTCGGCGGGTCTTCCTTCGGCAGGTCTTCCGTCCGGTGGCAGGAAGGGCGAGCCCATATCCTCCGCCGCCGTCATCTCGCGCGCATCGAGCGTATCGAGGCGCTTGTAGGCGGCGACCAGAAGCGCCACCGCGAAGGCGGTCAGGGCGAAGCCGATGACGATTGCCGTCAGCGCCAGAGCCTGGGGCAGGGAATTGGCGGCATCCAGCGCGAGTTGCTTGTCGCCCAGCGGAATCACTGCCGGCTGCATTGCGCCGATGCGCCCGGAGAAGAAGATCAGGAAGATCGCCCCGTTGGTCAGGAGCGCGAGGCCCAGGATGATGCGCACCACATGGCGCGACAGCATCAGATAGAGCCCGCAGCCCGAATAGGCGGCGATCGCGGCAGCATAGAGGAAAGTCATCCCTGCTCCTCTTCGTAGAGGCGGAACATGAAGGAGAGCACCCCGCCGACGACGACGAAATAGACGCCGATATCGAAGACGAGTGTCGTGCCGAGCTTGAGATCGAAAAGGCCGAGCGACAGTTCCAGCCATTGATGCTGGAGATAGGAACCGTTGAGGACGACGCCGGGCAGGCCGCTCACGGCGGCGAGCACGAGCCCGGCCCCCATCAGCACTGCCGGATGAATCCACAGGCGCCTGCGCGCCTCCTCGGCGCCGACGGCAAAGGCGAGGGTGGCGAAGGCCGCCGCGCCCATCAGCCCGCCGACGAAGCCGCCGCCCGGCTCGTTATGGCCGCGCAGCAGGATCCAGATCGAGACCAGCAGCATGACGATGAAGAAGATCCGCGTCGAGGCGACGAGAATGATGGAACGCATGGATCAGCTCCCCTTCGCCGGCATGTCGGCCGGTTTCTTCCTCGCCACATTGTGACGCCGCAGCAATGCCCAGGCGCCGAGGGCGGCGAAGGCGACGACAGCGATTTCGCCGAAGGTGTCGAGCGCGCGGAAATCCACGAGGATGACGTTGACCACGTTGCGCCCGAAAGCCTCGGTGTAACTCGCCTGCGCGAAATATTCCGGGATCACGGGGTTGAACGGCACCGCCGCGATCCACAGCACGCTGGCGAAGATGGCGAGCGCGAAGACGCCCGCCAGCACCGCGTCGAAGCTGCGCTCGCCACGGCTGCGTGTGGTACGGAAGACGAGCGGCAGGCGCAGCAAAACTGCGGTGACGATCACCATGAACAGGGTCTCGACCGAGAACTGGGTCAGCGCCAGATCCGGCCCGCCATTGAGCAGGAAGACGAGCGCGAGGCCATAGCCGGCCAGGCTGACACCGATGATTGCCGTGACCAGCGAGGTCGTCAGCGCCGCAACGATGCTGCCGACGATGATCAACCCGGTCACGCCGATCATGTAGATGCTGAAATCCTCATGCGGGACGCTGGGGAAGACAGGCCCCTGGCCCGCGATCAGCCCATAGCCCATGGCGAAGGTGACGACGGTGGCGATCACCACGGTATAGATGCGCAGATCGCCGTTCTGCAGCCGCAGCGTCGACCAGCGTGCCAGCGCAAGGGTGCTGTCCAGCACCCAGTAATAACCGCGATCCGTGAGCAGGCGGTCGAAGATGCGCCGACGGCGCAGGGCGATATGGATCGGATTCCAGTATTTCGCCAGAAGCAGGCCGAGCGCGACGACAAGCGCCGAGAGCGCGAGCATCGGCGTCAGCCCGTGCCAGAGATAGAACGAGGCGTCGAGCGGCTCCCCATAGATCGCGGAGGCCGCCGGCTGGATCAGGCTCTTGGCGACCAGCCCGGGAGCGAGGCCGAAGATAAGCCCGGTAATGCCGAGTATCACCGGGCCCACCGTCATCCCCGTCGCTTCGCCATGATGCACGTGCAGCTCGCGGCGGGCCGGGCGGAAGAAGGGGCGCATCACCACCACGACCGCGATCGCCACCATGACCGTGTTGACCAGGACGCCGATCAGCACGGCGATCGTGGTGAAGGTGGATTCGAGCTGGGCTTCGAAGAGGTATTCCTTGGAGATGAAGCCGACCGATGGCGGCAGGCCTGCGGCGGAAATCGCGGCAAGCACCGTTGCGCCCGCCGTGATCGGCAGGACCGATGCCAGCCCCCCGAGCCGGCTGAGCCGCGGCTCGCCGGTGGCGTGGATGACGATGCCGGCGCAGAAGAACAGGGCTGCCTTGTAGAGCGCATGCGCCAGGATGAAGCCGACGGTCGCCACCGCCGCGACCTCGCCCTCGAGACCGATCAGCATGGTGATGGTGCCCAGCGAGGCCACGGTCGAGAAGGCCAGCACCGCCTTGAAGGCCGTCGAGCGCAGGGCCTGAAGCGCGGCGATCAGCATGGTCGCGCCCCCGAAGGCGACCAGCGTCGGGCCGAACCAGGCGGCCTGGCTGAAGATCGGCGCCATCGTGGCGAGCAGGAACACGCCCAGCTTCACCATGGTGGCGGAATGCAGATAGGCCGAGGCCGGGGTCGGTGCGGCCATGGCGTTGGGCAGCCAGAAATGGAACGGCACCTGCGCGGATTTGGTGAAGGCGCCCGCCATCATCAGGATGATGATCGCGCTGAAGAGCGGGCTCTGCGTCAACGCGGAGGAATCCGCCATCAGCGCATTGATGGAGAAGGTATCCGCCGTCACCCCGATCAGGATGATGCCGGCGAGCAGCGACAGCCCGCCGCCGACCGTGACCAGCATGGATTGCAAGGCCGCCTTGCGGGCGGCAAGCTTGGTCGAATCGAACCCGACCAGCAGGAAGGAGAGCAGGCTCGTCATCTCCCAGAAGACGAACAGGGCCATCAGGTTGTCGGCGGTCACCGTGGCGAGCATCGCGCTCATGAAGAGCAGGATGTAGAGCAGGAACTGCGCCCGGGTGAAGGCTGGTTTCTCGTCCATGTAGGAGGCGGCATAGAGCGCCACGAGGGTGCCGATGCCGCTGATCAGCAAGGCGAACAGCAGCGAGAACCCGTCGAGCCGGATCGTGAGATCGATCCCCAGAGTGGGCACCCACGGGTTCACCTCGATGATCGGCGCCTCGCCGACGGCGGGTAACTGCATCAGGAAAAACAGGAAGAGCAGGGCCGGGACGGCCACGACGAGAGTATTGCCGATCGTTTTTGAGCGCGCCGCAACGAATGGCGCGAGGATCGACCCGATCAGCCCGAGAACGAGCGCTAACGTGACGGACAACGGCCAGTCCCTCCATCTTTCCGCAATTGACGCCGATGGCCGGGCAGATGCGTGGCCGGTCGGGCGGATGCTTGCGCGTCTGTTACGGCAAATCCCGTACCAAGTGAAGCCTATCGAAGGATTAAGCTTTTCGGCTTCTTGAAAAGAATGTGTTGTTCATGTTTTCGAACATGCCGGCGAGCCGGTGTCCGGAAATGTGGACGCGGTACGGGTCCGGAGATCGGCGGGCAGCCCATGGGGCTCCTTGAGCTTCAGGAATGACCCCGTATCGATTCCTTCGCCGCAGCAGCGTGAGAATCATTGCCACACAAAAACAATCAAAGATAATTATTGCATGTCCCAAACATGCTTCAGGTGCATGCGAATCACAGACGCCCGAATCGAAAAGAGTTTGACTTTAATGTCAATACAGGAGCATATTAGAACCTGTCTGGATCACGGGCGTCTGCATGTTCACCGTCCCCTGGATCCGGGTGCCGCACATCTGCGGATCGTTCTGTTGACGCCGGAACTGCGGGAGGAGATTGATGCAAAATTGCTTGATGAGCATGCCGGCAATCGAACCGGTGCCTTCCTGGCCGATCTTGATCGCTTCATCGGGGGCGATCCGATCACGATCGGCGACAGGCGGCACAAGCACGCGTTCCTGAAGCGCCTCGACCCGCAAGGCGATCAGGTCTGGGAACTGCGCAGTATCGATCCCAAGCCGAGCGTGCGGGCCTTCGGGACGTTTGCTCATACCGACATTCTCGTCCTGACCCATATGCGTCTGCGAACCGAACTGGGCGGCTACAAGTCCCGCGCTTTCGGGAATGAAATTCGCCGCACCCGCCGGACCTGGCAGGGGATTTTCGCACCCTACAGGCCCGTCGCAAGTGAGAAGGTTACCGATTATGTCACGGAAAACGTCCTGGATTGGCGAGATACGCGATGAGGCGCCGCTGGCGCCGCGCCATCTCGGTTACTATGAGCGCAAATTGCGCAACGATTTCCATGCTGCCATCCTGAAACTGTTTCAGGATGATGCCGGCATGACGCGAGCCGATCTCGCACGCAAGCTCGACAAGCGGCCCGAACAGATCACCCGCTGGTTGTCGGCACCGGGCAATTGGACCTTCGACACCGCAGCTGCCCTCGCACTTGCCATGGGCAGCCGGTTCGAAATCAGGGTCGTGCCGCTTGAGGATGTGCCTCCCTCGAACCTGCATCATCCGCCCGCAGGCGACCCGAGTTGATCCCGGGCCTCTCCGGTCAGCCCGCGCCCTGCGCCGCGAGTCCCTTGAACAGGAAGTTCCTGCCCGATTTGAAATCGTAATCGGGATCCTCCCAGGCGACCATCTTGCCCGGATTGAGCAGGCCCTGCGGATCAGCCTCGCGCTTGAAGGCGAGCTGGGTCTCGTCGGTCTGCTTCATGCCGCCCTCTTCGAGCGTGTAGCGATGCGGGTTGAAGATCGGCGCGCCCATCTCCTCGTGGATCGCCATGATCTCCTCCAGCCGCTCCTCGCTTGAAAAGCGTACCAGCGGCAGGCCGAAACAGGTGACCTTGCCGTCGAATTTCACGAATTCGAGATGCGCCGGCACTTCCTCGCCGAAGCGCTCGTGAATGCGCTGCACCAGCTCGATCTGGTTCGGGAAGGGGTAGAGCACCTGCAGATAGGTAATCGACGGGTCATCCCGCAAGGCCCGCAAGGTGGTGTGGTTCCACGACAACTCGAAGACCGGCGGCAGGCCCTTGAGATCCTCTGCCGGGAGCTGGTCATTACGGAAAAGCACCTGCGCCCCGCGATAGCGATTGATGAAACCCGCCAGTGGCGTTATCTGGAAATCGGCGACCATGATCAGCACCACATGCTGGTCGCGCGGGATGAATTTCCTGTGGCGCTTGAAATGATCATGCGCGATCGGCGCCGCGACGAGGCCGAGTTCCTTGATCAGGAGGCCGTCCTGCTCGCCGAGATCGTTGGCAAACTGCGTCGCCGCGCGCAGGTCGTCGAAACCCACGATCACGTCGACCCAGTCGTGGGCGGGGGTGAGCGGCATCTCGACCTCGGTGATGATACCGTTGGTGCCATAGGCGTGCGAGACCTTGTGGATGTCGTCGCCGGTGAATTCCAGAATGCGCGGGCTCGCCTCCATCGTCGCCACCTTGAGGCGGATGATGTTGCCGGTATCGCGCAGGCCGCCCCAGCGGATCGAGCCGACACCGCCGGAGCCGCCGGCGATGAAGCCGCCGATCGAGGCGGTGTGGTAGGTGGATGGGTGCAGCCGGATCTCCTGACGCGAATGGCTGCGCGTCTCCTTGTCGAGGGCAGCTATGACGGTGCCGGGCTCGGCCACGACCCGGCCATGGCCGATCTCGCGCACGGCGTTGAATTGCGACAGATCCAGAAGGATCCCGCCGGAAAGCGGCATGGCCTGCCCGTAATTGCCGGTGCCGGTGCCGCGCGGCGTCACCGGGATCGCATGGTCATGGGCCGCCGCGAGCACCTGGAGGACCTGTTGCTCGGAAGCGGGCGAGACCACGATATCCGCAGTGACCGCGTCGAGCTGGCGCTTGAGCGTGGGAGAATACCAGAAGAAATCCCGGCTCTTCTGGCGCACCAGAGCGGGATTTTCCTCGATCTTCACGCCGTCGATGCGCTTCTTGAAGGCTTCGATGTCGTAGCGCGCGCTCATAGCTGATCCTTCCATAGGGCCGATCCTTCCATCATGGCTCCCTTTCCGCTGCCGTCGCCTTCAGGCGATCATGTCGAGTTCGTCATAGGGGGGCGGTGTCGTCGCGATCGGACGCCCGCCCAGAAGCACCATGCGGTTGCCCCGGGGGCGGGAGAGCAACTCGTTCATGGAGCGTGCGCGCAGGATCAGGAGATCGGCCGGATCACCGCTCTCGATGCGTCCGGCCCGGTCGAGATTCATGATCGTCGCCGGCGTGCCCGCAATGGCGCGCAGCCAGTCACCCTCGCCGTGATCGAGATGGGCGATGCGGGTGGCTTCGCAAAACACCTCGATCAGATCGAGATCGCCATAGGCGAAGAACGGGTCGCGGGTGTTGTCGGAGGCAAACATCACCGGGATGCCCGCCGTCCTGAATTCCTGCACCGGCGCCACCCCGCGCCACCGCGGTGTCCGCCCGGAGGCGCGATCCTGGAGATACATGTTGCACATCGGCAGGCTGACCACGGCGATGCCCGCCCGCGCCAGCTTGTCGATCAGCCGGTCGAGATCGCCCTCCTCCATCAGCGAGGCCGAGCAGCAATGGCCGCACAGGATCCGGTTTGGGAAGCGGTGGCGGATCGCGGCATCGGCGACGCGCTCCAGCGTCCTTGCATGGTGCGAATCGCTCTCATCCACATGCAGGTCGAGATCAAGCCCGTGCCGGATCGCGGCCGCAAACAGCTTGTCGAGGGCGGCATCGGTGCGCGCATCGGGAGCGTGGCCGGCGAAGGTGACGCCTCCGAGCTGGCCCTCGTAGCGCGCTGTAGTCTCGACCACCTGCGCGAATTCTTCCCCGTTTTCCAGAATATCGTCGAGCAGGAAGAGTGACGTGGCCTGCAGCGTGATCACGTCGCGCCAGGTCTCGCGCAGCTCGGCGAAGACCGGCCAGGAGATCGCCGTCTGCTTGCCGATGGAGTCGAGATGGGTGCGGATCGCGCCGGTGCCGTGGGCGAGCGCGCAGCGCAGGCCGAAATCCATGCGGAGCGCCAGATCCTGCGCATCCCAGTTGGCCTCGCGGTCGCGTTGGGCCGTATCGAGGGCGCCGGGGAATGTGCCGTCGGGATTGGGGGCACGGTTCCAGATGAAGCCCTTGTCGAGATGGGTGTGGATATCGACGAGACGCGGCATCACCAGCGCGCCGCGCGTATCGATGACCGGAAGGTCGGTTTCGTGCGCGCTCGTGCCCGAGGGTGTCACGCCGAGGATGCGCCCGTGCCGGATCACCAGATCGACATGACACAGACCAGCCGCATCCGGCTTCACACCTCCCGCCGAGAGCATGCAATGGGGCACGCTTGCATTGTCGAGGCGGTAATCGCCGGTCGCCGGGATCGGCAGGAAGCCCGTTGCGTGATCATGCGCGTTCCTGTCATCGGCGGCCATGCCCGTCCTCCCGCATGCGGTATGTTTCTATTTCTCCTGCGATATCGCGCTTTCGTGCCAGCGCCGCAAGAGCATATGCGAGAAGGCGGACATGGCGAGGAAGATGATCACCCCCGTCAGTGAGAGCAGCACCAGAGCCGCGAACAGGCGTGGAATGTTGAGCCGGAACTGGCTCTCGATGATGCGATAGGCAAGCCCCGACCCCGCCCCGGCCGAGCCGGCCGCGATTTCGGCGACGACGGCGCCGATCAGGGCGAGCCCGCCGGCGATCTTCAGCCCGCCGAGGAAATAGGGCAGGGCGGCGGGGCCGCGCAGATAGTACAGCGCCTTCACCCGCGCGATGAAGCTGCCCAGCCAGCGCGGCGCCCATTTCGGGCGCGCCGAGCCGTAGAGATCGAACAGTTCAAGCAGGTTGCGGTCGACCGATTGCAGGCCGAGCGTGGTATTCGACAGGATCGGGAAGAAGGCCACGATCCAGGCGCAGGTCAGCACTGCCGTCTCCTGCGGCATGTAGATCAGAAGCAGCGGCGCGATGGCGACGACGGGCGTGACCTGGAGCACCACCGCGTAAGGATAGAGCGAATACTCGATCGCCCGCGACAGCGAGAGCAGCACGGCGAGCCCGACGCCGCCCATGATCGCGAGCGAGAGCCCGAGAAAGGTCGTCTTCAGCGTCTGCAGCAGCGAACCGAAAAGCAGCGGCCAGTCGGCGATCATGGTCTCCATGATGCGGCTGGGCGCCGGCAGGATGTAATGCGGCACTCCGGCCACGCGCACATAGGTCTCCCAGCTCCAGACCACGATGGCGAACAAAGCGAGTGGCAGGCCGATGCGCAGGGCGAGTGTGAAATCGCGTCCGCGCCGGGCCGCATCATCGGAGGCCGTCAGCGCGAGGGTGGCGCCGTTGGCGGGCTGCGTCGCCGGATCACCGGCGGCATTGCTCGTCTGCACGTTCATCACGGCCCTCACAGATGCTCGTCATAGCCCATGGCCCCGTGCAGGGCCTCGCTGGCAGTGCGGCAATAATCGCCATAGGCGGGCGTGGTGCGAAAATCCCGGTCGCGTGGGCGCGGCGCATCGACATCGATTTCGGCGATGATCCGCCCGGGCCGCGCCGCCATCACCACGATCCGGCTCGACAGATAGACGCTCTCGAAGACCGAATGGGTCACGAAGACGATGGTACAGCGAAATTCCTGCTGCAGGCGCAGGATGTCGTCATTGAGCTTGAAGCGGGTGATCTCGTCGAGCGCCGCGAAGGGCTCGTCCATCAGCAGCAGTTTGGGGCGAAGCGACAGCGCCCGGGCGATGGAGACGCGCATCTTCATGCCGCCCGACAATTCGCGCGGATAGCTCTTCGCGAATTGCTCGAGCCCCACCAGCGACAGGCAGGAATCGATCGCCTGCGATGCCGCCTTGCGCGAGACGCCGCGCAGTCGCAAAGGCAGATAGACATTGTCGGCGACACTGGCCCAGGGCATCAGCGTCGGCTCCTGGAAGACGAAGCCGATATCGCGTTGATGCGCCTCCGCATCACCGCCGCCGGCCCAGCCGATGGCGCCGCGCGAGGCCGGGATCAGGCCTGCGAGAATGCGCAAAGCGGTCGATTTGCCGCAGCCCGAGGGGCCGAGCAGGGAGACGAATTCGCCCTCGCGAATGCCCAGATCGAGCCCCGATAGCGCGATCGTGCCGTTTTGAAAAACCTTGTCGATTCCCGCGAGGGTAACCAGCGGAGCGCCGGGATGTGCGGCGCCGGAAATCGAGGCGCCGGCATCCAAGGCGTGCCGGGCAGCGGGTGTCGATGCCGGGAAGGGGGCGGTTTGCGCAGTCATGCCATCGCCAATCTCGCCGGACCGGCAATGCCGGCGCGGCGCGGTTTCGAGAGCGGCGGACCGCTCTTTCGGTTGTCCGTGTGGCAGGCTTAGCGGATCGCGTTGCGCCTGTCCAAACTGATGATCAAGCTGATGATCGGATGCCCACCGGGGGCGCGGCGGATGCCGGAGCGGTCCGGCATCCGGTGACACAGGCCTCAGGGCCGCAGTTCCATGCCGACGCCGTTATTCGTAAATTCCAGCGTATAGGCCTGGCGGAAATCGAGATCGGCTTCGAACAGGCCTGCCTCGACCATTTGCGCGAAGAAGGTCTCGATCCGCTCCTCCGTCATGGCGCCGATACCCAGTTCGCGGGCATCACCCGAATCGACGATCCCGTATTCCTTCAGCTTTTCGATGGAATAGGCGATCTTGTCTTCGGTCATTTCCGGATTGTCGCGCATGATCATCGCGTTGGCGTCAGCATTGTCGCCATAAAGATAATTGTACCAGCCGATGGCGGAGCCATCAACGAAGCATTGCACGATATCGGGGTTCTCCTCGACCAGTTCACGACGGGTCTCGATCGTGGTCGCATAGGTGGCAAAGCCCTGATCCGCCAGGAGGAAGACGTTGGGCGTGAAGCCGGCTTCCGATTCGATGGCGAAGGGTTCCGAGGTCAGATAGCCCTGCTGCACGGCGCCCGGATCGGCGATGAAGGGAGCCGGGTTGAAGGTATAGGGGCGGACATTGTCCTCGCGGAAGCCATGCGCCACCATCAGCCATTGATAATAGGTGGCAAAACCCTCGCGTCCGATCAGCAACTGGTCGGCATCGGGGAGATCGGCGAAATCATCGAGTCCCTGGTCGGGATGCGACATCAGGATCTGCGGGTCTTTCTGGAAGCTCGCGGCGACGACGATGGTGGGAATCTCCTCGCGGATGGCCGAGAAGGCCTGGATCAGGTTGCCGCCCATGTAGAAATCGATGCGGCCCACGGGGAGCAGCATGCGGTTATTGGCCTGCGGGCCACCCGGCACGATCTCGACATCGAGCCCGCATGCGGCATAGGTGCCATCGACCACGGCCTGATAATAGCCGCCATGCTCGGCCTGGGCGACCCAGTTGGTGCCGAATCGCACCTGTTCGAGATCCTGCGCAGCCGCGCTGAACGCCGTCGCGGCGAGCATGGAGGCGGCGATCGCCGCACGAGAAACAAGCGTCATGACCATCATCCCTGCCTGGAAATTGAGCAGCCGCTTGCGCAGCCACCTTTGTGTTGCAAGACCGGGCCCCTGCTGGCAAGCCCCGTGCCGTTTTCATACGGCACTCATCCCCGCATTTTCGCACGCGCCCTCGCGCGCCGATTTCCCTTGTGCGGCGACGGCACAAGGCTATGTTTCCCTGACACGCAGCCGATTGGAAAGTGCGCGATGCGCCATCACACACCCGATACCATCCGCCCGCCCTTCGCCAATTACGCCCATGCGGTGGAGGTGCCGCCAGGCGCGCGGCTGCTCTTCGCCTCCGGCCAGTTGGGCATCACCCGCGATGATGACGTGCCGGAGGATGCCGAGGCGCAGGCGGATCTGTGTTTCGAGGCGATTCGCGCGGTTCTCGCGAGCGCCGGCATGGCGATGGCCGATATCGTGCGCATCAACGCCTTCGTCTCCGACCGCGCCCATCTCCAGCCCTACATGCGCGCCCGTGACCGCCATGTGGCGGAGCCGGCGCCGGCCTCGACCCTGATGATCGTCTCCGGCTTCGCCCGGGAAGTCTTCAAGGTGGAGGTCGAGGTGATCGCCGCCCGCGCTGAGCCCGATGCGTGAGCGCCGCCCGTTCCTGTTGCAATACCGGATGAATTGACGATGCCCGCACTTGACTGGCTCTCCCTGAGCACCGAGGATTTCGCCACCCGCGACATGAGCCGCGCCATTGCGGTGCTGCCCGTCGCGGCGATCGAGCAGCACGGGCCGCATCTGCCCGTGGGCGTCGATACGCTGATCGCGCAGGGCTATCTCTCCCGCGTGCGCACGCTCGTCCCCGATGATCTGGATCTGCTGTTTCTGCCCGTGCAGAGCATCGGCAAGTCGAACGAGCACATCGCCTTTCCCGGCACGCTCACCCTCTCGGCAGAGACCGCCATCGCCGCCTGGCGCGAGATCGGCGAGAGCGTGTTCCGCTCGGGCTGTCGCAAGCTGATGATCGTCAATTCCCATGGCGGGAATATTCCCGTGATCGACATCGTCGCGCGCGAATTGCGGGTGCGCTTCGGCATGCTGTGCGTCACCACTGCCTGGCACAGGCTGGGCTATCCGCAGGATCTGTTCTCTGCCCATGAATTGCGCCACGGTATCCATGGCGGCGAGATCGAGACATCGCTGATGCTCGCCTTCGCGCCGGATCGGGTGCGCATGGAGAAAGCCGTCGATTTCACACCGCGCACGGTGGCGATGGCGGAGGAATTCACGCATCTCTCCGCCATCCAGCCCAATGGCTTCGGCTGGATGGCGCAGGATATCAACGTTGCCGGCGCCATCGGCAATGCGGCAGCCGCAACGTCCGAGAAAGGCGAGGCGGCGGCGGCGCACGGCGCACGCGCCTTCGTCGCACTCGCCGGCGAAGTCGCCCGCTTCAGCCTCGATCCGCGCCGCCCGGGCGACTGACCGGTGCCGAGACCCAATGCTCAGGAAATCTTGCATGGATATCGCCTATCCCATCCGTCCCGAGGCAGCCGCAGCCCCCGAGAGCGGCATCGTCACACTCATGGAATACGGGCGCGGACGCGAGGGGCTGATCCCGCTCTGGGTCGGCGAGGGGGATCTCGCCACGCCCGCCTTCATCACGGAGGCGGCGACGCGCTCGCTCGCAGCCGGGGAGACCTTCTATACCCATCAGCGCGGCCTGCCCGATCTGCGCGAGGCGATCTCGGCCTATATGGCGCGGCATTACGGTCGCGGCGGGCCGATCGAACGCTATACGGTGACGATCGGCGGCATGCATGCGATCCAGCTCGCGATACGGCTGGTGGCGGGGCCCGGTGACGAGGTGATCGTGCCCTCTCCCGCCTGGCCGAACGGGCCGGCGGCGATCGGGGTGGTCGGGGCGCATGCGGTAGAGGCGCCGCTCTGTCTGTCTGAAAGCGGCTGGCAGCTCGATCTCGCGCGCCTCGCCGAGGCGGTGAGCCCGCGAACAAGGGCCCTTCTGGTCAACACACCCGCCAATCCCACCGGCTGGACGGCGAGCCTCGATGATCTGCGCGCCATGCGCGACCTCGCCCGCAAGCATGATCTGTGGATCATCGCCGACGAGATCTACGGGCGCTTCCTCCATGACGCGAGCCTCGGCATCGACGCACGCGCGCCCTCCTTCCACGATATCGCGGAAGACGACGAGAAGATCCTCTACGTCCAGACCCTGTCGAAGAACTGGGCCATGACCGGCTGGCGCATCGGCTGGATCGAGGCGCCGGCGGCGCTCGCCCAGATCATCGAGAACCTCGTGCAATATTCCACCTCCGGCGTACCGGTCTTCGTGCAGCGCGCGGCGATCGCGGCGCTGAACCAGGGAGAGGGTTTCGTCGCGCATCAGATCCAGCGGGTGCGAAGAGGGCGTCACATCGTACATGACGCCCTCGCGCGCATTCCCGGTCTGGAGGCGCCACCGCCTGCCGGCGCATTCTATGCGTATTTCCGGGCGCCCGACCGCAATGGCGAGGCCCTGGCCTTCACGCTGGTGGATGAGGCCAATGTCGGCCTCGCTCCCGGCGGCGCCTTCGGTGCGGCGGGGGCTGATTGCCTGCGCCTGTGTTTTGCCCGCAATCCCGCGCATCTCGAAACCGCCATGGCCCGGCTCGTCCCGGTGCTGGAGAAGGCGCTCGCCGGACCCGTGTGATGGCGAAATGCCGCATTGGGCAGCAATTTAAGCATTTTTCCGGATGCGTGCTTGCTTTCCCGTTTCCGCCCGGTTTACATGCGTAACATTGAATATACGTCGCAGGGGAAGCGATGCAGGGGCATGAACAAGGGCCGGGCCCGGCGGAGACGGGTACGGTCTCGGATGCACGGCTTTCGAGCGTGTTGCATACCGCGGTGGACGGCATCATCGTGATCGACGAGATCGGCACGATCCTGATCTACAACAAGGCCTGCGAACGCATGTTCGGCTACACGGCGGAAGAAGCCGTGGGCAGGAATGTCTCCATGCTGATGGCGCCGGAACACGCCTCGGCGCATGACGGCTATATCGATCACTACAAACAGACCGGGCAGAAGCGCATCATCGGCATCGGTCGCGAGGTCCGCGCCCGCCATCGCGACGGGACATTCTTCTTCATCGATCTGTCGGTCGGGGAGGCGATCACGCCGGAGGGGCGGCAATTCGTCGGTATCCTGCGCGATCTCACCGCGCGCAAGGATACGGAGCGGCGGCTGAACGAGTTGCAGGCCGATCTGATCCGCCTCGCCCGGGTCTCGGCGCTGGACGAGATGGGTTCGGCGCTCGCCCACGAGCTGAACCAGCCGCTCACCGCGATCCTGCTCTATCTGCAGGCGGTGGGGCGTGAGTTTTCCCGGGCGCGCGAAAGCGGCCATACAGAGCAGACGGACGAGCGCGCGCGTACCATCCTCGACAAGGCGCGACACGAGGCCCAGCGCGCCGGCCAGATCATCCAGCGCATCCGCTCGCTGGTGGAGAAGCGCGGCCCCGAGCGCAAGCTCGTCGCACTCAATGCCATCATCGACGATGCCGTCGATCTCACCACGCTCGGCCAGGATCGCGGGATCATCGTGGCACGCGATTATCATCCCGAACTGCCGGAGATCGAGGTCGATCCGGTTCAGATCCAGCAGGTCGTGGTCAATCTGGTGCGTAATGCCTACGAGGCCGTGAAGGGCCGCAAGGGCGGGCGCATCGATATCAACACGAGTATCGAGGATCGTTGCGTGGTGCTCACCATCGCCGATAACGGGCCCGGCATTTCCGCCGACAAGGTCGATGACCTCTTCCAGGCCTTCAAGACCGGCAAGCGCAGCGGCATGGGGCTCGGGCTGGCGATCTCGCGGACCATCGCCCAGACCCATGGTGGCGACCTCACGGTCGATCCGGGTGGTGCGGGACGAGGTGCGTCATTCATGGTACGGTTGCCGTTGCCGGCGCCGGGGTCGCAGGACGATGTCCTGCACGAAACAACGCCGTGAGGCGGCAATGTATTGGGGAGCGTGAGGATATCATGACCGATGAAGTGCTCGATATCGCCGTCGTCGACGATGATCCGCCGGTGCGCGACTCGCTGATGACCATTTTCGAGATCGAAGGCTGGCGGGTGCGCACCTATCCGGATGGCGACAGCTTCCTCGCCGAGGCCAAACGGCAGAAATTTGATTGCGTGATTCTCGACGTGCACATGCCGGGCCGCTCTGGTCTCGAAGTGCTCGAAGCGCTGGGCGGCCACCATTACGCGCCGCCGGTCTTCGTGATCTCCGGCCAGGGCGATATTCCCATGGCCGTGACGGCGATCAAGAACGGCGCGCATGACTTCCTCGAAAAACCCTTCGATGCCGACGAGGTGATCGCCGCGGTGCGCGAGGCGGTGGAGGCCACGCGCAAGCGCGCTGTGCAGGGGAACGACAAGTTCGCGCTGAACTTCACCGGCGCCGACAGCCTCACCCCGCGCGAGAAGGACGTGCTGGCCCAGATCGCCCATGGGGCTTCCAACAAGGAAGCCGGGCGCACGCTCGGTATCAGCCCGCGCACCATCGAGGTGCATCGCGCCCGCATCATGGAGAAGCTTGGAGCCCGCAACACCGCCGATCTGGTGCGCATCGTCTTCACCGATGGCGGCTGAAGGCGCACTTGTGTCGCCTGCGGGCAGGTGTGATCGTCGCACGGCCTTACCCTTTTTGCATGATGCTCGGGTGAGTGCGAATCGGCACGGCTGACGCGGGAGGCGTGGATGAGCCAGGGCGAGACGGGCCGCAGCAATGGCGATGACGCGGGAGCGGCGCGGAGCAGGAGGCGCCCGAAATTGCGTCCCAAGGGTCGCGCCCTCGATCATGATGCGCTCGCCCGGGTGCGGGTCCTTCTCGCCGGGATGCCGCGACGGCGCGATCTTCTGATCGAGGCGCTGCATCGCCTGCAGGACGGGATCGGGCACCTCGCGGCGCCGGATCTGCGCGCGCTGGCGGAGGAATTCTCGATCCCGCAGGCGGAAGTCTTCGAGGTTGCGAGTTTCTACCACCATTTCGATATCGTGAAGGAAGGCGAGACCCCGCCGCCGGCGCTGACCATCCGCGTCTGCGACAGTGTCGCCTGCATGATTGCCGGCGCCGAGGCGCTCGCCACCGCGCTTGAAGCCGGCGTCGATGGCCAGGCGATCCGCATCCAGCGCGTGCCCTGTATCGGGCGCTGCGCCGAGGCGCCCGCCGTGCATGTCGGCACCCGCGCCATCGCGCCCGCGACGGCGGGCAGCGTGCGCGCGGCGATCGAAGCGGATGATATCCGCGAGCCCGCACCGGACCATGCCTGCGGCCTCATCGCCTATCGCGCCGCCGGCGGCTATGCCCTGTTGGAGGCCTGTCTCGCAGGGAAAAAGACGCCGGAAGAGGTGATCGCCATGCTCTCCGATGCCGGACTGCGGGGCCTCGGCGGCGCCGGATTTCCCGCCGGGCGCAAATGGGAATTTGTGCGCGCTGCGCCCGCCCCGCGCATGGTCACCGTCAATGCCGATGAAGGCGAGCCGGGCACATTCAAGGATCGCCACCATCTTGAGCGCGACCCGCATCGCATGATCGAGGGTGCGCTGATCGCCGCCTGGGCGGTCGGCGCCGCGCGCGTCGTGATCTATCTGCGCGACGAATATGCCGGCGTGCGCGCGCTGCTGGAGCGCGAGATTGCTTTCCTGCGCGAAGCCGGGCTCGATTCCCACGCGCCGATCGATCTGCGGCGCGGGGCCGGGGCCTATATCTGCGGCGAGGAGAGCGCCATGCTCGAATCGATCGAAGGCAAGCGCGGCCTGCCCCGCCACCGCCCGCCCTATATCGCGACGAAGGGCCTGTTCGGGCGCCCCACCCTCAACCACAATGTCGAAACCCTCTTCTGGCTGCGCGACATCATCGAGAGGGGGCCCGCCTGGTTCGCCGGTCAGGGAAAGCGCGGGGCGAAGGGATTTCGCTCGTTCTCGGTTTCGGGGCGCGTGCGCGATCCCGGCGTCAAGCAGGCGCCGGCGGGGATCACCGTGAACGAACTGATCGCGGAATATTGCGGCGGCATGCAGGAGGGCCACGCGCTCGCCGCCTGGCTTCCAGGTGGCGCCTCGGGCGGGCTGCTGCCCGCGTCACTGGCAGACGAGCCGCTGGATTTCGGCCTGCTCGACCGGCACGGCGCCTTCGTCGGCTCGCATGCGATCGTGATCTTCTCCGATCACGATGATCTGCGCAGTGTCGCGCTCAACCTGATGCGTTTCTTCAGGCACGAGAGTTGCGGCCAGTGCACGCCCTGTCGCGCGGGGACGCAGAAGATCGTGCAACTCCTCGAAGACGGGCGCTGGGAGGCGCCGCTTCTCGATGATCTCGCGCTGGTCATGCGCGATGCCTCGATCTGCGGGCTCGGCCAGGCAGCGGCCAACCCGGTGACGAGCATGCTGCGGCATTTCCCTGAACTTGCCGCACAATCAACACGTTGACGCGACGCTTCAGCTCCGCAGCCAGAGCGCCCCGTCGCGCACCTCGAAGCTGCGCAGCCGGCGCAGGACGCTCATGCCCAGAAGGTTTTTGCCCAGCTGTTCATCGGGCATCACCACGGCTTCGACGTCATGCAGGATGATCGGGCCGAGGCGGAATTCGCGGATGGTGGTGCCATGCGCCTCCACGATGCCGTTGGCGGTGGAGAGTCTGTAGGGCGTGCGGGCACGGTTGATCTGCAAACCGGCGGCACGGGCATCGCTCTCGCGCAGGGCGACGATACTCGCCCCTGTATCGACCAGCATTGCCATGGATGTTCCGTTGACTTGCGAATCGGCATGGAAATGGCCGCGGCTATCGGCGGCGAGACGCAGGTCGTGGGAGGGGCCGGAAGCGCCTTCGCTGCGGGACAGTGACGGTTGGTGGTATTGCGCCGTAGCGCGCGCAGCCTCTACCGCCTCGGGCCGTGCCTGTTGCGCCAGACGTTCAACCGTGGTGATGCCGGCGGCGACCCCGCCGACCAGGACGAGGCTCGCCCAGATGAGCGGGCGCATGATCCGATCTCTTTCTCGCTGCGTTGGGTCCGATCATGGCGCAGTCGGGTTAATCACCGGCTTCCACAGGCGCGAAACTGCCGTTCATGTGCTGAAAGCATCAGGCATGGTGGATGAACCCTTGCCCTGATCGGATCGATATAACGGTTTCGACCTTCACCGCGTCCCGAAGATGCGATCCCCCGCATCACCGAGGCCGGGGATGATATAGGCGTGATCATCGAGGCGTTCGTCGATCGCCGCCGTCCAGATCGGCACGTCGGGATGCGCCTCGCGCAGGTTCCGGATGCCCTCCGGCGCAGCGAGCAGGCAGACGAAGCGCAGATCCTTCGCGCCCCTGCGCTTGAGCAGCTCAATCGCCGCCACCGCCGTCCCGCCGGTGGCCAGCATCGGATCGAGCACCAGGACGAGGCGTTGGTCCAGCCCGTCCGGCGCCTTGAAATAATATTCCACCGGTTCGAGGGAATCCGGATCACGATAGAGTCCGATATGCGCGACACGGGCTGTAGGCAGAAGTGCGAGCAGCCCGTCGAGGAAACCGATACCCGCGCGCAGGATCGGCGCAAGAACCGGTTTCTTGCCGGCGAGCCTTGGGGCCTGCATGGTCTGCAATGGCGTTTCGATGGTGACCCTTTCCAGCGGCAGGTCGCGCAAGGCCTCGTATCCCAGCAGCATACCCACTTCGCTGGCAAGCGCGCGAAACTCCCGGGTGGGCAGGCTCTTGTCTCGCATCAGGGTCAGCTTGTGACGTACCAGAGGGTGTTCGACGACGGTGACGTTGTGCATCGTGGTTTTCCCGTATGCCATGCCGCTGTGAACCGGTCCATGCTGGAAACAACTGCAGCACGTGCCAGTCTGGACCGGATTGTCGTCAGGCTCAATCGCCGATCCTTGAACAATCCGCGGTCTGATGCGTTCATTCATCCAGCAGTCATCCCGCTGGCGGCAGGATGGATCGGCCCTGATGATACGGCCATGCAGGCCGGTCTGGTCCAGTTCCGTTCAAGAAAGGTCGAAACGATGTCCACCCCCACCCTCCGTGCCGGTCGGCAACTGGCCTTCATCGGATTGTTCGCTGCGCTGTTCCTGCTGATCGGCGTCGGCGCCGCCATGGCCTATCCGGCCTCAACCACCGCCGATCTCAATCTGCGGACCGGTCCCGGCACACAGTATCGTGTTATCGGGAGTATGCCGCGCGGCGCACGCGTTGATGTTGCGGGATGCAGCCGGGGCTGGTGTGAAGTCCAGTGGGGCGGGCGGCGCGGCTATGCCAGCGAGCGCTTCCTCTCCCCCGCAATCGCCCCGCGCGGCGGCGGGGGCTTCGAAATCATCGTGCCCTTCCCCGGTATCGGTGCGCGCCCGGAACCTCCGCCGCGTCGCGACTGGCGGGACGAGCGCCCTCGCCGTGCCGAATGTTCCGAGCGCCGGGTCCGGCGTTTTGTCGGTGACCGGGCGACGAATCGCACCGTCGATCGTGCGCTCGATGCCTCCCGCGCCAGGACCGTGCGTGTCGTGCGTCCGGATGATTTCATCACCCGTGACCATCGCCGTGACCGCCTGACCATTGAAGTCGATCGGCGCAACCGCATCGTCGATGTGCGCTGTTACTGACACTGCGGCAAGGCGAAGACGAGACCACCCCGCGCATTCGGCCATCACCGGAATGCACGGGGTTTTTCGTGGGAATTGTGACGAAACGCGCTCCTCCCGTAGCGGCACTGCGCCGTTCTCGTCATAAAGTAGGGTATCGCACGCATGGATTAGGGGCTTGCAGTCGGTGATTTGCCCGTTACTAATAGGTGAATAAACGGCTCGGGTTTTGGCACACGCTCCCCGCAGACCGCAAGACAAGGGCGAAAAAGCGGGAAAACCGCACCGTCCGGAGAGGAACGCAGAGTCGCGCGTGGTCTTCATGATCCGCCGGCACCGAGGAGGGAGATGCCCGTGACGACGGTTGACGTCGCGCGCGAGGACACGTTTCCGAAACTGATC
>Ga0076929_100599_pt1 | contig 24613 bp, 26 predicted proteins | sample HotLakConUCCSL28_FD_87104 | JGI IMG/M metagenome (GOLD analysis project Ga0076929, IMG submission 87104) | Hypersaline microbial mat communities from Hot Lake, Washington, USA - Hot Lake Consortium UCC-SL28 (version 3) (version 3) | ecosystem: Environmental > Aquatic > Thermal springs > Hot...
CTCACGCCGCCGAATGATGGCACACAAAAGGAGAACAAGCTCGACTTACGAGTGGCCCTCAAAAAAGGGGCAGGTCAGATGAACCGCAGGAATTCGCTCTTCAAGGTCAACATAGCTGAACAGCGAACCGCTCGTTTTGTCCGTTCCACGCATCGCCACCCTGGCCGCCGCTGCCGTAACAAGAGTGAATCATGTTCTTGAAACAGCGTCGAGCCCCGACTTTTTCAGCAGCCTGTTAGAGCCCGACTGAGCCGATCCCGGCCGGACGCTACCCCGGCAGGCCGGCAGCGGCGTGTGCCTCAGCGATCATCGAACGGGCGATGATCGACTGCTGGATCTGGGTTGTTCCTTCATAAATGCGAAACAGCCGGGCATCGCGAAACAGCTGTTCGGCGCGGTAGTCACGGATGTAGCCCGCCCCGCCATGCACCTGCACATTGCGGTCTGCCACCCGACCGACCATCTCGGAGGCAAACATCTTGGCGCAGCTAGCCGCGACCGAGACATCCTCGCCCTCATCGCGACGCCGCGCTGCATCCAGAACAAGCGCGCGGGCGGCAAGGACGTCGGCCTTGCTGTCAGCGAACATGCCTTGCAGCAACTGGAACTCGGCAATCGGCTTGCCGAACTGGCGACGCCCGACCGCATAGGCCAGCATGTCGTCGATGATCCGCTCGGCCAACCCGGTGCAGGCGGCGGCAATGTGCAGGCGGCCCTTGTCCAGCACCTTCATCGCGGTCTTGAAACCCAACCCCTCCACCCCTCCGATCAGGGTGTCCATCGGTATGCGGCAATTGTCAAAGATCACATCGCAGACATGCGCACCCTGTTGGCCCATTTTGCCTTCTGGCTTGCCGAGCGAAAGGCCGGGCGCATCCGCCTCGACCACAAAGGCCGATACGCCTGCCGCGCCCCTAGCATCCGGGTTAGTACGAGCCATTACGGTAAACAGACCCGCATGTGGGGCGTTGGTGATGTACCGCTTGGTTCCGTTCAGAACATAGCTGTCGCCCTCGCGCCGTGCGGTGGTGCGCAGGCTTCCAGCGTCGGACCCGGTCTCGGGTTCGGTCAATGCGAAGGATCCGATCAGCGCACCCGAAGCCAGCAATGGCAGATACCTTGCCTTCTGCTCGGGCGTACCGTCGATAGCGATGCCTTGGCTACCTATACCGACGTTGGTGGCAAAGATTGACCGGAACGCCGGCGCCGCGCGGCCGATTTCGAAGATCACCATCGCCTCTTCTTCCATCGTCAGGCCAAGCCCGCCGTATTCCGGCGCGATGGACAGGCCGAACAGGCCCATCTTGCGCATTTCCTCCACCACATCGGCAGGCATTGCATCTGCATCGGCCACCTCCGACTCTCGGGGGATCAGCCGTTCATCAACGAAACGGCGGACCGAGGCGACAAACTGCGCAAGCGTATCATGATCAAGCGACATCGCGGGTCTCCGGAAATTTACGACAATATATTTTCATAAAATTTCTATGACAACCAGATTCGTTTCTGAATACAATTGGTTGGCGCAGCATTCGCCGGTGACAAGGCACAATATATTGCTCCAACCTTGCCGCAAACCCGCCCGACTCAGTCCTCTTCAGGGACAGCGCCGCTTTGCGCGTCTTCGAGGCGGCGCATGTTCTGGCGCAGCAAGTCAAGATAATGCAGCGCATGAATCTTGTCGCTGCTCGATAATCCCTGCATCGACTGCTCGTAATAAGACGCGATGTCGGCCTGCATCTCTGCCCAGCGCTGCCACCCGGCAGCAGTCAGCCGGATCAACCGCGAGCGATTGTCGTTATCGTCCACGATTCTCTCGACCAGCCCGCGCGATTCCAGCCGAGCTAGAACCCCGGTCAGATTCTGACGACTCACCATCAGCAGCGAAGCCAGATCGCGCACCGCAATTCCGGCCGCCCAGCGGTCGCGCACCAGGGCGCCGAGAATCGCCCATTGCTGGGTCGTCACATTGTGCCGGTCAAGCGCCCGGGTGCCTGTCTTGTTAAGAAGGTTGGCACATTGGTACAGCCTGAACGCCAGCCGGTTCGAGAGGCTGGCCCCGAATGTATCAGTTTCATCTGCGGCTTGTTTCATCTGCATACTTTTCCATCCGGCGGGCGCCGGGTCAGTGCCCAGCATGCCCGATGGTTCAGCCATATGGCAAGAGGTTGTCTTATCCTTGCGTCCAGTCGATTCGTTGCCGCCCGGCGGGCGCGATACGGCACAGGGCGCCTCGCGCCCGAAATTTAGCCATGAACGCAACGACATTGCCCGAATGGCGCCCGGGAATCTGTGCGATCGGTGGTCGAACTGACAGTTCGATGCCGGCTCAACAAGGCAAGAATCCATCGAATTCAATGCGCTGATTGCCGGTCGGGCGACATCCAACGCCGGCATCCAGGCAAGCTTGAGCGAAATTTAATGTAAATAGCTTGACATATAAGCAATCCTTGCGCAGTGTTGTGCTCATGCGGCGTCATGGGTCGGTGTAAAGGTAATGCCTGCCGCCAGCGGGCGGTATCTGTGCTGCACGCTGATCAGACAATGCCCCTGGGGAGGAGGGATTGACCGCGATGAAAGGTAAAGCTGTTGACCTGACCGTGCATGCTTTCCCTTGCCAGAGCATCGCATGATGGCGGCAAGGGCGCTTGACGAGGTGGTTCTTGAGTGCCGCGGGATCGAGCGGCGCTTTGGTGGACTGGTCGCCGTCACCGGGGTGGACCTCGAGATCCGACGTGGAGAGATCTTTGGCCTTGTCGGCCCAAACGGCAGCGGCAAGACCACGCTGACCAACGCCATCACCGGTTTCTATCCGCCTCAGAAGGGCGCGATCCGCCTGGAAGGGCGCGATATCACCGGAACCGCACCGCACAAGGTGGCGTCGCTGGGTGTGGCGCGTACCTTCCAGAATCTTGCGCTGTTCAACGGGCTGACGGTGCTGGATAACATCCTGCTGGGTCGGCACATCCACATGCGCCCCGGCGTGCTGGGCACCGCGCTTTACTGGTGGATGGCCCGTCCATCCGAAATCGCCAATCGCGAGATCGTCGAGGAAACGATCGAGTTCCTGCAGCTTCAGGGTATCCGCAACGAACTGGTCGACGGCATCCCCATTGGGTTGAAAAAGCGGGTGGAACTTGCCCGCGCGCTAGTGGCCGAGCCACGCCTGCTGATCCTCGATGAACCCATGGCGGGCATGAACCAGGAAGAGAAGGAATATATGGCTCGCTTCATCCTTGATGCGCGCGCCGAACGTGGTGTCAGCGTGCTGCTGATCGAGCACCACATGGATGTGATCACCGGCATCTGCGACCGTATGCTGGCGCTGAACTATGGCGAGATGATCGCCACCGGAATACCTCGCGAGGTGGTCAAAGATCCGCGCGTCGTGCGCGCCTATATCGGAGGCGGCGATGAGCGCTGAGGCCCCGCGCACGCTTATCCGGCTTGCATTGCGCAATGCCGCCGAGGCCCCTTCGACCATCGCCATGCGCGAAAAGGACCGGGGCATCTGGAAGGAACTGACCTGGGCCGCCTATGCCGATCAGGTGCTGGCACTAGCGGCAGGGCTGGACGCATTGGGTGTTGCGCCGGGCGATGCCATGATGGTTCTGGGCGACAACCGGGCCCGGCTTTACATGGGCATGGTCGCCGCATCGGCGCTGTGCGTCTATCCGATGCCCACCTATCCCGGTGCCACGCTGGAAGAACTCCAGCATTTCGCCGGCGAAGTGCGCATCAGCGTCGCCCTGGCCGAGGATCAGGAACAGGTCGACAAGGTTCTGGAGTTGCGCGCCGCCGGTGCGCAGATCGCGCATGTGATCTACGACGACCCGCGTGGTCTGGCCGGATACGAGGCGCCGGGCCTGGTTTCCTGGGACGATGTCGTTGCGCGGGGCGCCGAAAGGTTGATGCGCGAGCCGGGCCTTCGCGATGCGCTGGTGGCGCGGTCGGGGCCGGACGATCCGGCGGTGTTCCTGCATTCCTCGGGCACCACGGGCAAGCCAAAGGGAATCGTCCTGTCCCAGCGCAACGCCATTGCCGCAGCAGAAAACGGCAAGGCTGCGGGCATGTTCGGAACCGGCGAGGAGTTGCTGGCCTATCTGCCGATGGCCTGGGTCGGCGATTACGAACTGGCGGTTGGCGCGGCGGTGACGCACCGCTTTACCGTCAATGTCCCCGAACGTGCTGAAACCGTGCTACGCGACCTGCGCGAGATTGCCCCGACGCTGTATCTGGCCGCCCCCCGCAGCTGGGACAGCATACTGACCACCATCCAGGTGGGGATCGAGAATTCCAGCCGCCTGAAGCGCGCGGTCTATCACGCCTTCATGGATCGTGCCGTTGCCGCCGAGCGCGCGCGGCTGCAAGGCAAAGCCACCACCGGGCTGTCCGGGCCAATGCGGGTGCTGGGCGACGTGCTGGTATTCGGCCCGATCAAGGACCAGTTCGGCCTGTCTCGCCTTACCCATGCCTTCACCGGCGGCGAGGCGATGGGCGAGGATACATTCCTGTTTTTCCGCGCACTTGGGATCAAACTGCGCCAGTTGTACGGCCAGACCGAAAACAGCGCGCTGAATGCCGTGCAATCGGCCGACGAGGTGCAGTTGCACACTGTGGGCCGCCCCTTGCCGGGGGTGGAAATCCGCATGGCCGAGGATGGCGAGATCCTGTTGCGCGGCGACAGTGTGTTCGCCGGTTATCACGACAACCCAAAGGCAACGGCGGAAACCCTGCGCGATGGTTGGCTGCACACCGGGGATGTGGGCTATTTCGAACCCGACGGCCATCTGGTCGTGCTGGGGCGGGTGTCCGAGGTGATGCATACTGCCGAGGGCGAACGCTATGTGCCCAACTACATCGAGAACCGGCTGAAGTTCAGCCCCTACATCAAGGATGCCGCCGTCATCGGCGCAGGCCGCGATGCCCTGACCGCAATGGTTTGTATCGACTTCGAATCTGTCGGTCACTGGGCCGAGGTGAACGGAGTTCCTTACGTCTCCTACGCCGACCTGTCGCAGCGGCCCGAGGTCGCGAACCTGATCCGCAAGGCCTTTGATCGCGTCAATGCCGCCTTGCCCGAGGCCTTGCGGCTGCACCGTTTCGTCTGCCTGCACAAGGAATTCGACCCCGACGATGGCGAGATCACCCGCACCCGCAAGCTGCGCCGCAAGGTGGTCGAGGAGCGCTATGCCGGGGTGATAGGCGCGCTCTACTCGGGCGCGCGCGATGTCCATGTGCAGGCCGTCGTCACCTATGAAACCGGAGAGACGGGTACCGTCGACCGGACCCTGAAGATCGAGGAGGTTTGAATGGACGCGATCTTCCTGGCGGAACTGGCGCTCAACGGGGCCTTCACCGGGCTTCTCTATTCGCTGTTCGCGGTGGGGCTTGTGCTGATCTACAAGTCCTCGTCCGTGCCCAATCTGGCGCAAGGCGGGCTGACCATGCTTGGCGGCTATGTCGTGCTGACTCTGTCGCAGAATGTCGGCCTGCCGCTGTGGCTGGCGGTGCCGCTGGCTGCGGTCGTGATGTTCGGCGCCGGGCTGGGGATCGAGCGGGTGGCGCTGCGGCGGCTGGCAGGCCAGCCCATCATCATGATCCTGATGATGACACTGGGCCTGGACATCCTGATCCGGGGCACCACGCTGGCGATCTGGGGTGGCACCACGCGGCCCATGGGGCTGGGCGTGAGTTATGACCCGCTGTTCGTCGGCCCCCTGCTACTCAGCCGGTTGCACCTGATCGGGGCAGGCGTCGCCATCGTGATCTTCGGGTTGGTGCTGCTGTTCTTCCGCACCCGGCTGGGCGTGCGCCTGCGGGCGATTTCCGACGATTACACCGCGTCCTGGTCCATCGGCATCCCGGTGGAACGCGGAGTCGGTCTGTCCTGGGGGCTGGCCTCGGTTTCGGCGCTGTCCGTAGCGGTGCTGTGGGGCGAGATTCAGGGCGTGGACCAGTCGCTTTCGCTGTTGCTGCTCAAGGGCATCACGGTGGCGTTGCTGGGGGGGCTCGACAGCGTACTGGGCGCGCTGATCGCGGGTATCCTGCTGGGCATCCTGGAATCCGTCGGCTCGGCAGTGATCGACCCGATTGTGGGCGGTGGCAGCCGCGACCTGATCGTTGCCGCCGTGCTGATCCTGACGGTGATGATCCGCCCGCATGGCCTGTTCGGCCGCGAACATATCGAGAGGCTGTGAGATGTTCTATCGTCAGGCCGGGGTCCGGCATACCGACTATGTTTCCGACAGCCGCCTATTCAAGGTGCGCGCCGATGGTTGGCTGGTCGCCGCGCTGTTCCTTATCGGGGTCGCGGCTCCCTTCTGGGCATCGAGCCTGTGGCTCTCGAGCTACCTTCTGCCCTGGCTGATCTGGACGGCCGCCGCGCTGGGGTTGAACCTGTTGACGGGGTGGGCCGGACAACTGAGCCTTGGCTACGCCGCAGTGATGGCCGTGGGCGCCTACAGTTCGGTGCACGCCGCACGCTTCGGTGTGCCGTGGGAAATTGCGCTGCTGATCGGGGGTGCGTCCTCTGCCGTGATCGGCAGCCTGTTTGCTTTTGCCGCGCTGCGGGTGAAGGGGCTGTATCTGGCGATCACCACGCTGGCGATGCAATTCGTGATGGACTGGGTTCTGGGGCACGTGCCCGCGATCACCGGGGGCAGCCATGCCTCGTTGCAGGCGCCTACGCTGCGGCTTATGGGACAGGCGATCACCTCTGATGCCGGGCGCTACTGGGTGGCCTTCGGCTGGTGCGTGCTCGTCACCGTGTTCCTTCTGAACATGCGCCGCACGGGCCTAGGCCGCGCATTGGTCGCCGTGCGGGAAAAGGACTTTGCCGCCGCCATTTTGGGCGTCAACAGCTTTTCCTTCAAGCTGACGGCCTTTGCCGCCTCGTCCTTCATCGCCGGAGTGACGGGGGCGTTGCTGGTGGCGACCTTCTATTTCCTCGTCACGCCTGAACAGTTCACCGTCGGCGTATCGATCCAGGTTCTGGCGATGGTGATCGTCGGCGGGCTGGCAAGCATCATCGGCACCTACATGGGCGTGGCGCTGATCCTGCTGGCGCCAGGGATCATCAATAACGTCTTTGCAATCGTCGCCAGCACCCTGAACCTCAACATCAATGTCGAGACGCTCGCCCACCTGCCGAACGCCACATATGGTGCGCTGATCGTCGGCTTTCTTCTGATCGAACCGCTGGGGTTGGGCAAGCTTTACGGCAACCTGAGGGATTACCTGATGGTCTGGCCGTTCGAGAAGATGAAGCGATAGGGCGGGGAACAAGGCGATGACCGATACAACGGCCGAACCGATCCTGACAATGAACAGCGTCGAGGTTCTTTATGACAACGTGATCCTTGCGATCAAGGGCGTGTCGCTCAGCGTGCCGCGCGGCGGGATGGTGGCGCTGCTGGGATCGAACGGTGCGGGCAAGTCCACCACGCTAAAGGCGATCAGCGGCCTTCTGGCGCCGGAACGCGGGCGCGTCAGCCGTGGTGAGATCCGCTTCGACGGCGCCCCCCTTGGCACACTGGCGCCGCAAGACCGTGTCGCGCGCGGTATCTGTCATGTGATCGAGGGGCGGCGGGTATTCGAACACCTGACCCCCGATGAAAACCTCGAGGCGGCAGCGCCCCTGTCGATGGCTCGCGCGCAGATCACGCAGGAGATGGACCGGATCTACGGCTATTTCCCGCGGCTGGCCGACCGGCGCCGCGCGCAGTCGGGCTATCTTTCGGGGGGCGAGCAGCAGATGCTGGCCATCGGCCGTGCCCTGATGACCCAACCGCGCCTTCTGATGTTGGACGAGCCCAGCTTAGGGCTGGCGCCGTTTCTGGTGCAGGAAATCTTTTCGATCCTGACCCGTATCAACCTCGAATACGGCCTGTCGGTACTAGTGGTGGAACAGAACGCCATCGCCGCGCTGAACATTGTGTCTGAAGGCTATTTGATCGAGAATGGCCGGATCGTTATGCACGACACCGCCGAGGCGCTTAAGGCGAACTCGGACATCCAAGAATTCTACCTCGGCGGCGGTGAAGGCAAGAACTTCCACGACATCAAACACTATCGCAGGCGCAAGCGCTGGCTGTCCTAACCAGGCTGCGCACAACAAGGGAGGAAGACCAATGAAATATACTACCTGGCTACGAGCCGCGGCAGCGGCTACGGCATTGGGGCTTGGCGCGGTCGCCGCGCAGGCGCAGGACACGCTGCGTTTTGCCCAGTGCTATGACCTGTCCAAGGCCTATACCTTCATCACGCCGCAAGTGTCGCAGGCCGCCAAAGATCTGGCCACGCTGGTGAACCTGCAAGGCGGGATCGGCGGCAAGCAGGTCGAGGTCATCACGCAAGACCACGGTAACGAACCGCAGCGGGGCATCGAATGCTATGAACGGCTAAAGCGCGACGGCATCTTCGTATTCGAATTCCTGTCCACACCCGTCGTCAACGCTGCCATTACCCGGATCATGCAGGACCAGAACATTCTGCTGCAATCCTTCGTCGGGCGCGGCGACGCGGTTGACGGCAGCGTGTTTCAGTGGAGCTTCCCGATCGGCCCGACCTACTGGGGCCAAGCCGCCAACAACATCGCCTTTATAAAGGAACAGCGCGGCGGCGACCTGAAGGGCGCCAAGATCGCCTTCACCTATCTAGATTATCCCTTCGGTCAGGAACCAATCGGCGTGCTAGAGACGCTGGCCGAGCGTGAAGGGTTCGAACTGAAGCTGTTCCCAGTGGCACTGCCCGGCAACGATCAGGCCTCGACCTGGACCCAGATGCGCCGCTATCAGCCCGATTACATCGTTAGTTGGCTGCTGGCCGGCGGACATGTCGTAGCCGCCCGCGAGATGAAGCGCAACGGCATCCCGCTGGACAAGTACATTTCTGTCAACTGGTTCAACGAGGTCGACATCGCCAACCTTGGCTCCGAGGAAGCAAAGGGAATCAAGCGCGGCACCAGTGTCGTGGGCGGTCAGGACATCCCGCTGATCCAGGAAATCATCACGAAACTTTATGACCAGGGCCAGGGCGCCGGTCCGCGCGAAAAGGTCAATGACGTGTATTACAACACGGGTCTGGCGATCTATTCGGTGGCCTTTGAGGCTGCGCGGATCGCGATGGAAACCAGCGGCGAATTCACCCCGGCTAGCATGAAGGCCGCGCTGGAAAGCCTGACTGACTTTGACGCCAACGGGTTGATGGCGCCTGTCACAGTGACAGCGGAAGACCACGGCGGCGGTGGCAAAACCCGGATCGAGATGTGGAACGGCACCACTTGGGAGGCACAGAGCGACTGGATTTCTGCCTATGACGACGTGATCTGGGAAGTGGTCAGAACCTACTCCGCAAAGTTCGCTGCCGAAAACAAGTAAAGCTGGCTATCGGTTCCAGCCGGGCCGCCCTGCAAGGGGCGGCCTTTCTCTTTCAGCGGTGGCGGAAAACGGGTGTGCGTTTTTCCAAAAAGGCCGTCATGCCTTCGCGCCGATCCTCCAGCGCGAAGGTTGTGTAAAGCAACCGCCGCTCCAGATGGATGCCTTGCGACAGGGTGGTTTCCTGGGCATGGTTCACCGCCTCTTTAGCCAGCCGCAACACGGGCCGAGAGGCGCGGGCGATATCCGCAGCAAGTGCTATCGCCTCTTCTAGCCAGCAGCTCTGCGGAACGACACGACTGACCAACCCGCGAGCAAGTGCCTCGTCGGCCAGCATAACACGCCCTGACAGGACCATGTCCATCGCAACAGCCTTGCCGACTACCCGGGTCAGGCGCTGGGTGCCACCCGCTCCGGGAATGATGCCGATCCGAGCTTCGGGCAGGGCAAAGCGCGCGGTCTTGGAGGCAACGATGATGTCGCACATCATCGCCAGTTCGCAACCACCACCCAGCGCATGGCCCGATACGGCGGCCACCAGCGGCTTGCGGCAGCGCGCGGCGTCTTCCCATGTAGCGGTTATCAGGTCTTCGGCATAGACCTCGGCAAGGGTCTTGTCGGCGATTTCCGCGATGTCGGCCCCGGCAGCAAAGGCGTTGTCGTCGCCGGCCAGCACCAGCACATGAACATCGTCCAGATCATCCAACCACCGTAGCGCAGCCCCAAGATCGGACGTCATCTGCCGGTTCAGCGCATTGAGCGACTTGGGCCGATTCAAGCGGATCAGGCCGACCGGCCCGTCAAGGCTGACGATTACCGTCTGAAATTCTGGCGTCTGGGTCACGGCCTTGCTCTCGATCCGGCGCCAGGCTGGCCCCGGCATTACATGTAAAACAATTGCCATTTAATTTACTGATATGCAAGGCGCGACACTGCCTATCCAACCGGTGATCCTAAACCGAAGAGCAAAAGCTGCCTGGGCACTGATTGCACATACTTAATAAGGCATCCAAAAAACGCACTGCATCTGATCCAGACGACGCCATGACGCAACGTTGCCCACCTGACGGGCCCATCAGAACAATGTAAATATCTTGACATAAAATCTGACGTCTGATTTGGTTGATTTGTACTAAGGCACCAGAGTGGGAGGGTACCGGCATGCAGGGTCTGGACGGAAGGACCGTCGTTGTCACCGGTGGCGGTGGCGGCATTGGGGCGGCAACCTGCCATCGTTTCGCGCGGGCAGGCGCGCGCATCGCCGTGGTCGACATAAACCAGACCGCCGCAGAGGCCGTGTCCGCCGCGATTACCGAGACAGGCGGCATTGCAATGGCCGTCACCGTCGACCTTTCCGATTTCGAGGCGACGGGCCGCGCGGTTGCCACCATCGAATCGGAGCTTGGCGACATTGACGTGCTGGTGAACGGTGTCGGCTGGGACGTCTTCACTCCCTTCTTGAAAAGCGGCCCCGACTTCTGGTCGAAGATCATCGACATCAATCTGCGCGGAGTGCTGAACATCACCCATCCCGTTCTGGCGCGCATGGCCGAACGTCGGCGCGGGCGCATCGTGTCGCTGGCCTCGGACGCAGGGCGCGGCGGGTCGTCGGGGGAATCGGTGTATGCCGCCTGCAAGGCCGGGGTCATAGCCTTTTCCAAGACTATCGCGCGCGAACACGCCCGCCATGGCATCACCGCTAATGTGGTGTGCCCCGGTGTCACTGAAACCGCGATGCTGGAGGCATTCATGGAAGCGGCCGGCGACAAGGAAAAGCTGCGCGCGGCCTTTACCAAGGCGGTGCCAATGGGAAGGCTCGGACGGCCCGACGACCTGCCTGGCGCCATCCTGTTCTTTGCCAGCGACGATGCAGCCTTTGTCACCGGGCAGGTGCTGTCGGTGTCGGGCGGCCTGACCATGCACGGATGAAGGAAACCAGCCATGACCTATGACGACATCCTATATGAAGTGCGCGACGGCGTCGCCCATATCACCATCAACCGCCCGGACAAGATGAATGCTTTTCGCGGCCAGACCTGCGAGGAACTGATCCACGCCTTCAACAAGGCGGGATGGGACAAATCCATCGGCGTGATCGTGCTGGCAGGTGCCGGCGACCGCGCATTTTGTACCGGAGGCGATCAGTCAGCCCATGAAGGGCAGTATGACGGGCGCGGCACCATCGGCCTGCCAATGGAGGACTTGCATTCCGTAATCCGAGATGTGCCAAAACCGGTCATCGCCAAGGTGCAGGGCTTTGCAATCGGAGGCGGCAACGTGCTATGCACGATCTGCGATTTCACCATCGCGGGGGAAAAGGCCGTATTCGGCCAGGTTGGCCCCAAGGTCGGCAGCGTCGATCCAGGGTACGGAACGGCCTTTCTTGCGCGCGTCGTCGGCGAAAAGAAGGCGCGAGAGATCTGGTATCTCTGCCGCCGCTATTCGGCGGCAGAGGCGCTTACCATGGGGCTGGTGAACACCGTCGTTCCCAACGACCAGCTTGATGCCGAGGTCGACCGCTGGTGTGCGGAGATCATGGAGAAATCCCCCACCGCCATCGCGATCGCCAAGCGCAGCTTCAACATGGATACCGAGCACCAGCGCGGCATCGCAGGGCTGGGTATGTATGCGCTGAGCCTCTACTATGATACTGAGGAAAGCAAGGAAGGCGGCAATGCATTCCGCGAAAAGCGCAAGCCCGATTTCCGCAAGTTTTCGCGCTGAAGGGTAGGTCTGATGACGACGGTTTTCGACACCGAGGAACTGGACAGTATCCGTGACCTCGTCCGCCGCTTCGCGCAGGACCGCGTCGCCCCTGGCTACCTCGCGCGCGAACGCGACGGGCGGTTCGACTTCGAACTGTTGCGCGAGATGGGGCAGCTTGGCCTGATCGCACCCGAACTGCCCGAGGACTTTGGCGGTGCAGGCGCCGGCTACATGGCATCGGGCGTCATCATCGAGGAAATCGGGCGCGCCGATTTCAACTTTGGCTATGTGCCGCTGCTGGCGTCGCTGAACGGACAGATCCTGTCGAAGTATGCGCGGCCAGAGGTCGCTCGCGATTGGCTGCCGGGCCTGTGTGCAGGCGAGCACATGCTAGCCATCGCCCTGACCGAACCCAAGGGTGGGTCCGATGCCGCCAATCTGGGCCTACGGATGGAACGGGTTGGGGATCATTACGTTCTGAACGGCGAAAAGACCTCGATCTCAGCAAACCAGCTGGCCAAGGGCGTCATAACCTTTGCCCGCACGGGCCGCCCCGAAGACCGGGCACGCGGAGTATCAGCAGTTCTGGTGCCGCTGGACAGCCCTGGGATCACCACATCCAAGTTCTCGAACTGCGGCCAGAACTCAATCGGCCATGGGTCGATCTGGTTCGACAACGTCAAGGTGCCCGCCGAATACCTGCTGGGCCACGAAGGACAAGGCTTTATCCAGGTGATGCAGGGGTTCGACTTTTCCCGCTCGCTGATCGGTTTACAGGCGCTGGGGACGGCCCGCCAGTCGCTGGACGAAACATGGGATTATATCGGCGAGCGGCATGCATTTGGCAAACCGTTGGCGGCGTTTCAGGGTATCACGCATCAACTAGCTGACTTCGACACTAGGGTCGAGGCCGCGCGTCTTTTGTCAATGAACGCCCTCTGGCTGAAGGATCGCGGCCTGCCCCACACCGCCGAAGCCGCTATGACGAAGTGGTGGCCACCGCTACTGGCCTATGAGGCGATCCACGCCTGCCTACTGATCCATGGCCACGCAGGCTACAGCGACGGCCTGCCGTTTCAGCAGCGTTTGCGCGACGTGCTGGGCCTTCAGATCGGTGACGGCACCGCGCATATCATGAAGAACATAATCGCCCGGGAGCGGGCGGGCAAGACAGCGGCTGGCTAGGTTCGGCCCGCCTGCAGCGGCCAGCATCAGCCTAACGGGGCACTGGCCGCGCGTTAGGCGCGCAATTCGGCAAGCCGGCTGACCAGCCTAGGATAGACACGCATCATCTCGGCCCGGAATCGGTCATAAGGCAGGTCGTCGAATTCGCCGTGGAAGGCCAAGTATTCCATGTGTGGGCGCCCTTCATCGTCGAAAGCCTGAAAGATCGAATCGACGCAGCCGTCGAATTCCAGCACCGGCACGCCATGCTTGCGGCACATCGCACTGTCGAAGGCGGGCGTTGCCTTCAGCCATTGTCCGTCGATCCGTAAGGCGGTGTAGGCATGCCAGTGAAAATCGGTCGAATCCATCAGCGCCGCGAATTTTGGCGACGACAGGTGGTTGCGCACATCGGCAAAACCCACTCGCGCCGGAATGCCCGCCGCCCGGGCCACGGCCGCCAGCAATACCGCCTTGGGCACGCAGAAGGAGCTTTCGAGTTTCAGCACGTTTGAGGCTGTCAGCGTTTCAGATTCCAGCCGGAAGGCCCAAGTGCTATAGGGCACAGCATCGCGCACGACCCGGGTCAGGGCAACCGCCCGTTCGCGGATATCCCCCGGCCCGGCATGGGCGGCCGCAAAGGCGCGGATGTCGGGATGGTCGGAATCGATGAAGCGCGTCGGCGCAAGGCTTTGGTCTATCATGTTCCGGTTCCGGATCAGGGCTGCGCGTGCACACGGAAAGCAAGGATGGTGTGATTTCCTCGGCTTTGCAAGCCCTCTCCATCGAAGAGCGCACCCGATGGCATCATGACGAGCGCACCGCACGCAGGATCCGGCGCAGCACAGCCTCACTGACATCCGGGCTGACGCGGATCAACACCTCACCAAACACGATCTCCACCATGGGTGTTGGCGTGCCCGCCGTGATGTCCGCGTCCTGCTTCTTGAGGAAGGCCTTGCGCCAGCCGAACAACTGCGGCGGCGAAATCCCCAGGCGGCGGGCCAGCGCCGAAACGTTCACGCCCGGCTCCAGCGCCGCCGCGACCGCTTGCGCCTTGAACTCATCCGACCAACGGCGGCGCTCCCCGACCGGTGCTCCGTCAAAACGCTCAATCACAGCTTCGACCAACTGCAAGCTACCAGTCGCAGGCATAGGCGTAGACCTAGTCGTAGACATGGAACCTCGGCGTCAGACCAACGCCAACAGCCTATCCCAGACCGGCCGAGCCGCTAACCCACGGGGTCGCCTTGCCGCTTACAGCTGGCCCTGTGGCGAGGTAGCGTCCGTCAAGGTGGTGTAATTTCCCAGATGGCCTGAGGTCATGATCAGGCGGCTTTCGTGGTTATGCTGAGAATGGGGTCGATCTCCTCCTTGTCGATCTGGGCGAAGGCTTCGACCATCATGTAGCGGCTTGAAGTCTGCCATTCGTCGTTCTGCTCGAACAGCACAGCGCCGATCAGACGCATGATCGATGCCTCATTGGGGAAGATGCCCACGACGTCGGCGCGGCGTTTCACTTCCTTGTTTAGACGCTCGATCGGGTTCGTACTGTGCAGCTTTGTTCGGTGCTGGCGCGGGAAGGCCATATTGACCTGCCCCTTTTTTGAGGGCCACTCGTAAGTCGAGCTTGTTCTCCTTTTGTGTGCCATCATTCGGCGGCGTGAGCAATGGGCGCAGGCGCGGAGCCATCACGTAGCTCAAGCGGCTGCGCCCATTGCGTTTTGTCGAAGGGGTGCGCGGCCGCGAACTCCTCCGGTGTCTGGTACTTCAAGCTGCTGTGCGGTCGCTCCGTGTTGTAGTCGATCCTCCAGTCTTCGATGATCTCGCGGGCCTCGCCGATGCTGGTGAACCAATGCTGGTTCAGGCACTCCTCTCGGTAGCGGCCATTGAAACTCTCGATGTAGGCGTTCTGCGTCGGCTTGCCCGGGTCGATGAAATACAGCTGGACGCCGTGATCATCGGCCCATCCATCCAGCGCTCGCCCGCGCAGTTCCGGGCCATTATCGACGACCAGGATATCGGGGTATCCTCTCTCACGGGCCACGCGTTCCAGCATCTCGACCACCCGTTCTCCCGGCAACGAGAAATCCACCTCGATCGCCGGGCACTCCCGGGTGCAGTCGTCCTTGAGGTTGGCAGTGCGGAACTTGCGGCCATTGGCCAGAGCATCGCTGGTGAAGTCGAGCGACCAACGCTGGTTGGGCGCAATCGGGCACCAGGCGCCCTCTCGCCCCTCGCGCGGGATCTTCTTGCGCTTTGTGCGGCGCAGCCACAGTCGTTCTTCGCGGTAGAGGCGCTCGACGACCTTGACGTTCACCCTGAAGCCCTCGCGGACGAGTTTGGCATGCAACATGCGATACCCATACCTCCGGTGCTTGCCTGACAAGGTAATCAGGCGTTCCCTCAACCGCGCATGGCGGTCCGGTCGGGCCTGATAGGCCAGGCTCGACCGTGAAATCCCGACCAGCCTGCACGCCCGCCGCTCCGTGAACTGATGTTCTCCCATCAGAGTCTTCACGGCATCCCGGCGGCGCGCAGGCGTCAGGAGTTTTTTGCCAGCAGGCCCTTCAAACCGGCGTTATCCAGCATGGCATCGGCCAGAAGACGCTTCAGCTCGGCGTTCTCGGCCTCAAGGTCCTTCAGGCGCCGCAGCTCCGAGACGGTCATGCCGCCATATTTGGCCTTCCACTTGTACAGCGTCGCATCCGACATGCCGTGCTTGCGGCACAACTCCGAGACCTTCGCCCCGGCCGCATACTCCTGCAGGATCCCGACAATCTGTTCTTCGGTGAAACGTGATTTGCGCATCGTCTGTTCTCCTCGTTGCTTCGAACGTTACGAGAACAAACTCTCCTTTTGAATGGCCCGGTTTTGTGGGGGCAGGTCAATATAAGTCTTTCATTTTACAACAAGATCCCGGTCCGGACATGTGACAGTTTCCTGATGCGCACGCAAATAGAAATTATAGCATTCAAACTAAAATTAACCATTCGAGAACATGCTCGCAAGTCTATACTTGATTATTCCAAAGTATGGATCCAAGTTCATAGGGCATGCGGCGCATGGTGTGCTGTATGTACGATCAACATGCAAAGGGCCTTTCCCCTTGCAGAGCGGTCGCCGCAGCCGGTTGGCCCCGGCCACGACGACCTGACCATAACAACCTTCCTGGAGGTTTATCATGGCTACCAATATCGATAGCACGTCGATTCCGACGTGCAAGACCGGCGATTCTGCCGCGGTTGCGTTTTCCCCCGCTTCCCTCAATTTCGACCTTCCCGTCTTGCGTGACATGTGCGCCAGCGTGCCGGGCATGACGCTTGATCACGTCTACATCGTCCTCGTCGCGATCGACGAGGTGGGGGGTCGCCGCGCGCTCGGCGATCTCGTCGACTTGATCGACGACGCGCGTTGGCCGATCCAGATCATCGACGCGATGATCGAGTATGGCTTCATCCGCTTTGCTCCTGGCTATGCCTTCGATGCGAGCATTCCCGTCGAGCGGGTCTGCTGACCGCGACGCCTCAATCGCAGCAATCACCCTTTATCGAACAAACACATCCGTCCCCGATCGGACGCGGTGCCGGCATGCGATCGCCGGTGCTGCGGTCCGATCGCGGCGACGGCATATGCGAGGTATTCTCATGATCAACATTCTCTCGAGCGTTGCGAGCAACGCCCCTATCATCGATGCATTGTCGCAAAACGGCAATCTGCGCATGATCGCCGTCCAGGGTAATGGCTTTGATGCCATCGATCAGCGTCCCGATTTGCAGCATCCCGGGATCTACATCTGCATCGGGCCCGACAATCGGCTGTACGTCGGGTACAGCGGTACGCTGATCGTGCGCACCTGGCGTATGACAGCCGGGCCTGTGCGTCCGCCCTTTCTCATGTTCATCGTCGGCAATGATCAGCCGCTTGAGCCGGAAAATGCCGCCGTGCTGGAGCGCATCGCATATCAGGCGCTGGTCTCGGGCGGGCACAATGCCTTCAATCGCAGGGGGCCCTACGGCAAGCTGATCGATCTTGAGACGTATTCGAAGCTGCAGCAGGACTGGGCGTCACTGATCCAGCCGCTTTGTCAGATCGTCCCCGCGCTTGCATGCGCCTGGATCGAACCGACTTATGCAAGGGTGCCCAAAGAGCATCCCGATGACGCCTATCTCGAAGAGTTCCTCGAGGCAAACAAGCGCAATATGCGGGCAACGATCAAGCGGATCTATGAAGGATACGTCATCCAGCCGGGGAGCATGATCCGGCGTGACCCTGCTCCCCGGGCCAAGGCGGTCCGTCACATCCAGCGGATTGAATCGCGCTATTGCGGCCTTCTTGTTCCCGATCGTGATCAGTTGCGTCTCACCCGGCCGGTGTTCCGGCGCACCTTGTCCGCCTGTTCGCAGTTCGCCTTTACGATCACGCAGACCGGAATCTGGGAACCGATCCGCGACCAGCTTCCCCCTACTGCCGCGTGAACAGGAGATCGATCATGACAAGTCAGAACCACAAGCCCGATCTCGATGCGATGCAGACGGAGGATGTCGAGGACGATGTCGACGCCGGTCAGACCGCCGACGATGCCGATGGCAGCGACGATATCGAAGATGTTCTCGAAGCGGCGTCCAATCACTGCTTCCCCGACGCTGATGCAGATCAGGGCGGCGAGGATGAAGCTGCCCAACCGCATAAATCGTCGCAGTCGCTGATTGCGGACTGGATTGTCAGGCAGCGGCTCGGCGATCGGCTGAAGCCCATTCTCGACAAGAAGCCGCATTGCCTGCTTATCGAGCCACCGGATGCGACATGGTGCGAGCCGATTTCGCGGGCGATCAGGGGCCGGATCCGTAACGACTCGCTGCTCTCGCGTAACAGCGAGTACACCATCACGCCGGACGATTGTCCGAGTCGCCGGCCGCACGCATACATCCGCGAGAAAGCAATCAGCAGCCTCTCGCGGGGCAATCCGCTGGTGCTCATCTTCAACAATGCCCGCGCAAGCATCCCGCCTGAAGTGATGGGCATCGTCGATGAGCACGTCCAGCTCTCACCCCTGACCAAGATTGAAGTCATTGCCATCATTGAAGAAATGACCAGGACCTGCATCGCCATCCCAAGCGAAGACCTGGTCTCCGGGCTCTCGTTCGAGCAGATCTGCGGCGCAATCCGCATCAACGACACGCCGACGCCGATACTGAATCGCTTGAAAGCGATGCGGAAAATGGCGAGCCAGACGAAGGCGATCGCAGCACCGCCGCTCGGTGATCTGGTCGGGTACGGCGAGGCCAAAGAGTGGGGATTGCGTCTCGCACGGGAGATCGATCGGTATCGCAACGGAGAGATCGCCCTCGTTGATCTGCCTCGCGGTCTCCTCCTTTCGGGGCCGCCAGGCTGCGGCAAGACGCTGTTTGCGCAGTCACTTGCCGTCACGTGTGCCGTGCCGATCGTTGTCACATCGGTTGCAAAATGGTTGCAAGCGGGTGACGGCCACCTTGGTGATGTGATGAACGAAGTGAAGCGTGTCTTTGACGATGCGCATCAAAAGCCCAAGCCTGCGATCCTGTTTCTTGATGAGTGCGACGCATTCACCGACCCTTCAAAAGCCCGGGACCGGACGAACTGGTGGAGCACGTTGCGCGCTGGTGTGCTGACGGCCATCGATGGGGCATCGACAGAACCCGGTTTGATCATCATTGGGGCGTGCAATTATCCCGAGCAAGTGGACGAGGCTCTTCGCCGGTCAGGCCGGCTTGATCGGCAAATCCGGATTCCGTTGCCGGATCCGAATGCGTTGGCATCGATGCTCCGATCCGCACTCGGCGACGACCTGCCGGACATCGATTATGATCGGTATGGCCAGCTGAGTGTCGGGTCAACGGGCGCCGATATCGCACGATATGTCCGTGAGATTCGTGCCCGCGCCCGGGATCATGGCCGCCCCGTCGGCGAAGATGATGTCGCAGCGGTGTTGGCGCCGCCGGATAACAGGCCGGAGGCACTGCTTCATCGGATCGCTATCCATGAATCGGGACATGCGATCGTGGCCCATCATCTGGGACGCACTGTCCGATCGCTGAGCCTTGGTCTGAACTTGGGTCTGCTCGGCGGCTACGCGATTTCGACGCGGCCCCACATGTTCACGCGGGAAACGCTGCACGATGAAGTGATGATCTGCCTCGCGGGCAGGGCCGCCGAGATCGCATTTGGTCTCGAAGCCTCAAGCGGCGCGAGCGCTGATCTTGCGCAAGCGACAGATCTGATTACACGCGCGCATGCCGTGTATGGATTCGGTCGTTCGCTCACAGGGTTCGGCGATGATGCTGATACGTCGCGGCTTCTCGCTGATCACCCTGACCTGGCAGCACAGATCGACGCGGACCTGCACCGGCTTTGGCTGCATACGATGCGGATCATCGATACGAATCTCGGTGCGATCCACGATCTCGCACACGCGCTGATCGAGCAGCGTCATCTTGATGAAAGGCAACTGCTCTTGCGAATTTCGGAAGGGGACCCTCCGGATCAAAGGGGCAAGCTTGCTGAGTGAGAACGATCCACGGCCCGGTAGCCGGCCGGGCCGTGGAAAACTTTTTTAGGGCGATGATTCTCCCCCAGGAGACCTGCGAAATGATTGAAAACCGTCCGGGAATGCCGCGGAAGTCTGATACAAGCCCTGCGGTTTCGCCGGAGCGATGGGCATTGATCATCGTGAGTGACAGCGAATTAACATCACGACAACTCGCTGGATGCCACATCAGCGTGAAGCCGCGGAAGCACAGAGAACGTAACGATCGAGCGCAACTGCTGCATCATATTGTCACACCCTAAATTCTCATCAAGAAGGAGCTTCTGCAGCTTGCTCTTGTGCACTGGCTCAATCTCGAAGCCTTGAAGCCAGCGGAGAAATTCTGAGCGAAAAGCCTTTGAATCTGATTTTGTGTGGACTACATCTTTGACCCATTGAAGCTGCGGAGTCTTGTGCTTGACCCGCATATACGATTGGATCGCAATATCGACTTTACCGTGATCCGCGTTATCAAGCGAATCTACGTGCGCTGAGAGTTGTCGAAAAACATAATACGTCAAGAAATCTGTCAATTGGTACCTTTTTCCCCGCGTATCTCGCATATCATTAACTGTACTCATCGCCTTCCGAAACCGACCGATTTCGATCTCGCCGACCTCGATTTGATACGTACTTTTGCTCGGCATACTCCGTCTGCGGCGACCATGTTTCGGTCTTTGTGTTGCCTTAGCTTCGTCGTCAAGCGCTTCGTCAACCGCCTCGCCGCTCTCGGCACGCTCGTTTTTTCGACTGCTTTCCGCAGCTTCGATCAACTGCCGCTCTTCTTCCCATTTTTCATCAAACATATCTCTATACTTTCGAAAAGTATCAGAGCTTGATGTGATTTTCAGAGTTTTAGCAAGCAAAAACTGCTTCGTTGGCATTAATTTATAGCCCCGCTCGCGGAGAAAATTAATCATCACAAATATTTTTCTTTGCAAAATATAACCTTTTCCATCAACTCTTTCCACGGACTGCCTCAAGATATCTTCGAGCTCCGCTTTGTCATCTTCGTTTATAATCAACATCTTTTGTGGCCCCTTAGTTGCCCTTTGATTACAAAATTCATTCAAGCAACATCATCATGTTGAAAATGGCTCATGTATTTCTGCATAACTTCGATAAATGCGTCTTCAAAAAGATAGTTATTCCTATGTTTATTTATTTCAAAATGCTCAAAAATACGCGAATCAATATATTCATGCGTCCAAGCATCTGAATCAACAATAGTTTCTTTGTAAAACCTTTCCGCCTTCTTAAAATCGCGAATAAATTTCGACAGAACTTCGATTTTTTCTTCTGCAATCATAATTGCATCGACATCGATATTCATAACGCCATTCGACGTAACATGCCTTTCGACGGCATTCGGAAAAAGCTCGATTCCAGACTTTATTTGATCCAGAAAATCAGTATACTTTTTTCCATAGTGAATGAGGCGCGCCGCTTCAATTGTCGCCGAGCCACCCGGATCTTTGCCATTATTTTTACAGCACTCATGAATCTGAGCTGCAGAAATTGGAGGAAGATGAGGGTCAACGTATATCAGCATAAGACCAGATATATCCGGGACGACTGCATAGGCAGAATTCGAAAAAAACATGACTGGACCTCCAGCTATGGAACATGTCTTTATTATATATCAGTGTTTATCAAATGTCAAGTAATGAATTCTTCAGAAAATATCCGCGTATGAAATTACGCATTTCTGTATTGTCATGCGACGCGATTGGGAACCTTCATAAACCTATTTTGCCCATATACACGAATAATTTCATGCGCCAAGAGAGGCTTTCACTGTACGAATTTGCACCTCTCGTCGTTAGCTATGATATCACGCTTGTCATGTCATGCCACACTATTTACAGCGGTGCGTCGCGCTTGCTGAATTTGCAACCCTGATTGGACTGTTGGGGCACTCTCCTGATTTTTGGATGAGCAAGACTATGGACAAGGCGGGCGAGAGCACGTCCATCAAATCGCCTAACAAGCCTTCCGCCGTGCCGCGCTGCCGGTAGTGTTCCAGCAGATCGGGCGCCGTCATGGCGTCGGCCCGGATGCTCGTGACGAGCCAGAAGTGATCGAGGAGCAATTCCCCAGGGCGCTCCAGGACGACGAGGACGACGCGGCGCTCGCGCGTCCACGATCCCGCCCGGTAGCCCATCTCCTCGAACCAAACCCGCGGCTCGGCGGGAGGCCAGCCGGGCGGACGCTTCAGGTGCGGCGCTGCCATCCGCTCCAGCACCTTGTTGGTCCGCAGCCTCGCGACGTAGGGCGTGCCGCGTGCTTCCAAGCCGCAGAGCAACGTCTCCTCCGGGAACCCGGCGTCGATGCGCACCATGGCGACCTGGCAAAGCGCAGCTTCGGCGCGCTCCACGAGGTCGAGAATGAAGCCGAGCGCGCCCTCGGCGGTGTGGGCGTTACCGGGGCGCAGGCGCGCATCGAGAAGACCCCCCGTCTCGGCCGCGCAGGCGATGATGGGATGGTATATGCGCTGATGATAGTGCCCGTTCCACGCCGAGCCCGGCTGGGCACCATGAACCTCAATCGGCAGGCTGTCGACGTTGATGGTCAGGCGGCGCTGACGCCGGCCGCGCCGCTCGGCACGAAGCCGTCGACCCGCCAGCTTGGCAACCGCCTCCCGCAGCACGCGTCGGTTCCCCTCGTCGCTGAGGATATCGAGCAGTCGCGAAAGCGTCGGCTGGGAGGGAAGATGGCGGCCCTTCTCAAGCGGCGTCGTCCCTCGCTCATCAGCCGCCACCAGCCGCAGGGCCGGATCGAAGCGCAGCGCATCAGCATCGTCCTGGCCGCGCCGGACCTGGCCGAGCAGAACCAGCACTGTGCGCAACAGCGCATCGAGCCGATAGGTGACGAAGTCGGCGCGACGGGGGCATCCAACCTCCGCACCAGCCAAGGCACGATCCCGGAGCTCTCCAGGATCTCCCGCAGAAGCACTGCTCCGGCATCCCCAGTCAGACGCTCCGGGCGGCTCTCCACTGAAAGACTGCGGTTGAAGGAAGTCGTAAACAGCGGTGGCGTTGCGCAGTGCTCGTTGTGGGAGTGCTTTAACACACTGATTCTACGATGAAATCCGTGTCGCGCCAGCCCTTTTCGGCCGCCATCGCTGAACAATGTGGGCTGAATATCGAGCTCTGGCGGGTGTACAGCCCGTGCAGGGTCCGGGCTGTGCACCATTTGGCACTGGAGAGTGCTCGCCGAGGTTGCTGAAATATCCCTCCCGAAGACGTACAGAGGATTAGAGTGCAAGCCCATTGAATTCCTTACTGTCGGCTGTCAGTGATACCCACGCAGGCGCTTTACCTCTTCCAGCTGGTTCATGAAGGCATGGGCTGCAGCAGGATCATCGAACCATTGCTCCAGGCGTTGGCCCACCCGGCTGCCGATGCGCCCCCATTCTCGCACGACGGCCCATTGCCCGAACAGGGTTCTCTGCAGCTGCAGGCCATAGAAGCGCCGCTTGTTTTTCGCCGGATCGATGCAGCGCAAGTGAACCGTCGTGGGGAAAAGATCGAGCTGCATCGCTCATGCCTCCCTGTCTTGGGCACCCATGTCACTGGAGCCGTCTGTCGCCTGGCCGGCACTGCGTGCGGCGGGGATGTGCTTGTACAATGTCGAGACGGAGACACCCTGGCGGCGGGCGATTTCCTTCACGGAGATCTCCGGATTTGCCAGGAGCGTCTTTGCAATCGCGATGTCCTCGGCCGACATGGCACGGGGCCGTCCGCCGAGGCGTCCCCTTGCCCTGGCCGAAGCCAAGCCGGCAGTGGTTCTCTCGCGGATGATCGATCGCTCGAATTCCGCCAGGGCTCCGAAGATGTGAAACACCAGCCGTCCGCCGGGTGTCGTCGTGTCGATGCTCTCGGTCAGAGAGCGGAATCCGCTCTTGCGTTCATCCAGCATCTCGAACGTGTCGATCAGCTGCCGCAGGGAACGGGCGAGACGATCGAGTTTCCAGACGACGAGCGTGTCGCCCTCGCGCAGGAACGCAATCGCCTCTTTCAAGGCTGGGCGTTCCCGCTGGGCGCCGGAAGCTTTCTCGTCAAAATCCGTTCGCAGCCGGCGCCTTTCAGGGCATCAAGCTGTAGCTGGAATTTCTGGTCTTGCGTCGAGACGCAGGCATAGCCGATCAGCATGTCATATCTTCCGAAAACTGGAGTAAAAGAGAACTTTTCGGAAGAATGAAAGCAAGGGAAAAAAAAGGGTTTTTAGGCTTTGATCATACGTCCGGCGTGATCAGCTTCAGCGATGGAAAAAATGTGCGGTAACGCCCGATGTCGCGCGTGAGCAGTGGCTGCTCAGCGACGGCCGCATGGGCACCAATGAAGAAGTCAGGCAGCACTCCGGTCCGCGATCCCCCCGACCGGCGATACCGCGTGAACACCTTCCCAGCCAAGAAGAGCGCTGCCCGCGGTATCGGAGCCATCTCAAGACCGGCCTCATCAACAAACGCCTCGAAATCTTCGATGCGATCATACCGAACCGCAAGCTCGGCGTAGATGACATCGTTGATTAACAACGGCCCGCTCAAGCTCGCGGCCTCAAGTTGGGCAATCGACCAGTCCGCCCAGTTTGGATCGTTGGTGACAAGGTCTAGGAGAACGTTGGTGTCGATGAGCGTCATGCATCCCCACGCGTCAGCGCCATGATCGCGTCAGTGTTGAGACCCTTACCGGCATGGCCGCGTAATTTCGTGAAGCGCGTTGCCGGCTGACTCTCATCGGCGCGCGTAAGCACCACGCTGCCATCGGCGGCGCGGCGGAAATCAACCTTGCTGCCCGGA
>Ga0076929_100606_pt1 | contig 24189 bp, 27 predicted proteins | sample HotLakConUCCSL28_FD_87104 | JGI IMG/M metagenome (GOLD analysis project Ga0076929, IMG submission 87104) | Hypersaline microbial mat communities from Hot Lake, Washington, USA - Hot Lake Consortium UCC-SL28 (version 3) (version 3) | ecosystem: Environmental > Aquatic > Thermal springs > Hot...
TTCGCGTGGCTGGGGCGATGCCGTAGGCTGGCCAAGGACTTCGAGAACCTGTCGCGCAACGCGCTCGCATTCCTCAATCTCGCCTCTATTCGCCTCATGCTGCGAAGGCTCTGTTCAAATTGAATAACTTTCTGGACCGACTCTAAGGTCTGAACGGGCTCAATGTTATGTCCCGTCGTCCCACTCAATCCGGGCCGCCAGTTCCTGCACCGCGCTGACCTTGCCCCCGCGCTCTAATCCAGTTTGAAGTTCGTTCTGGCCTAATCAGAGGACCAGGACATGAAGCGCAGCCGTTTTTCGAAAGAGCAGATTATCGGGATATTGAAGGAACATGAGGCCGGCATTGCGGTTTCCGAGCTCTGCCGCAAACATGGCGTCAGCGACGCCAGCATTTACAAATGGAAAGCGAAGTTCGGCGGGATGGAAGTGTCCGAGGCCAAGCGGCTCCGGGCTCTTGAGGAGGAGAATGGCAAGCTCAAGCGGATGCTCGCCGATGCGATGCTGGACAATGTGGCGCTTAAGGACTTGTTGGGAAAGAAGTGGTGACGCCCGCTGCCGAGCGGAAAGCCGTCTCCCATCTCATGGAGCACCATGGGATGAGCGAACGGCGGGCGTGTAAAGCCATCGGCTGCTGCCGCATGACTGTCAGATACAGCACCAGACGAGGCGATGATGCCGACCTTCGGGCGCGCATGACCGCGATTGCCAGAGAACGTCGCCGTTTCGGCTACCGACGACTGCATGTCATGCTCAAGCGTGAGGGGCATGTCGTCAACCACAAGAAGCTGTTCCGGCTCTACCGGGAGGAGAAGCTTGCCGTTCGCCGTCGCGGCGGACGAAAGCGGGCGATTGGCACACGAGTACCCATGTTGATCCCGCTGCGGCCACATGAGCGCTGGTCACTGGACTTTGTCTCCGATCAGTTCACGGACGGTCGCCGCTTTCGGATTCTGGCCATCGTCGATGATTGCACGCGTGAGAACCTGGCGCTTGTCGCTGACACGTCACTGTCAGGGTAATTACCCACCCCCCTTGCCATGCGCCACAATGTCTGAATCCATGATGGTATGGATCGGACTGATTTGCAGCAGCTGAGCAAGGACGAATTGATCGAGATGGTGCTTCGGCTCCAACGGCCTGCCAAGGATTCTCAGACGTCTTCCAAGCCGCCCTCGACGGACAAGAAAGAGAAACGCGTCAACTCACGACCGGGTGGAGCCAAGCCCGGGCACGATCCCCACAACCGGGTGCTGGCGGATGTTGTCGATGTGTTTCGCGATCATGAACCCAACGCCTGCAAGAGATGCGGGCATTCGTTTTCCGGTAATGATACGATGGTGCTGATCGGGGCCTATGACGAGATCGATATTCCTGCGATCCGTCCTCATGTCACCCAGCATCGGCGTTTTTCCTGTCATTGCCCGCAATGCGGCACGACGACAAAAGCCGCCGCACCTGCCGTTGCAACTGCAACGCCGTTTGGGCCGGGCATTCACGCACTGGCGATCTACCTCAAGAGCTTTCATGCATTGTCTTACGAACGCCTGAGCGGTGTGTTCAAGGATATCTTCGGCCTCAATGTGAGCGAGGGCGCAATCATGAACATGTTTGTCCGCTCCCGCCCGAACTTCAAGGCCACTGCACAAGCCGCCAAGGCCAGCCTTCGCACCGCCCGCGTTGTCGCCAGCGACGAAACCGGTGTGCGTATCGAGGGCACGAATGCTCAGCACTGGGTGTTTCATTGCAAGGATGCCGTTGTCCACCAGCCCGATTACTCCCGTGCAGCACGGGTCGTTCACGAGACCATGGGCGGCCATGTCCCCGAGGTATGGATATCTGATCGGTATTCAGCCCAGCAATCTCACGGCCATCGACATCAAACCTGCCTTGCACATCTGGCGCGTGATACAGCCTTTGCGCTGGAACATGGCGAGGATGATCTCCCTTTTCGCTTCCGGCTTTGGTTTGGCCGTGTGTCTGATTTCGCCAGAGCCATAAGCACATTCGCCGCCTCTACCGTGGCAAGCAAGAAGCGCAAATTCGACAGAGAGCTTGCGGGGCTTCTATGCGCTCCGACGTCATGCGAACTGGCCCAAAAGCTCCTGGCCAAGATCGGGCGTGCCCGTGATCAGCTGCTGACGTTTTGCGACTATCCTGGAGAGGTCGATGTCACCAACAACACGCCTGAGCGAAAGCTCCGTCCATGGGTCATCCAGCGAAAGGTGACAAACGGATATCGCGCAATGTGGGCCGCCCAAGCCGAGGCGGACATACGCACAACCGTCGACACCGCCCGCCTCAATGGCGCAAACCCCTTCCAGGTCATCGCATCCGTCTTGGCATAGCGCGATAGAAGCACCGGAAATCATGGACTCAGGGTGGGTAATTACCTGTCAGGGTTGCGAGTGGCCCGTGAGTTGGATTGCCTTGTCGCTGAGCGTGGCAAGCCGAAGATGATTGTCAGCGACAATGGCAGCGAGTTCACCAGCAATGCGATCCTTGGTTGGGCCGATCGGACAAGGGTCGAGTGGCACGACATCGCCCCCGGAAAGCCAATGCAGAACGGATTCATCGAGAGCTTCAACGGTCGGCTCCGGGATGCACTGCTCAGTGAGACTGTTCTCATCCTTGCCCGCTGCTCGGGCGAGCCTGATCAAATGGCGGCTCGATTACAATGGCAGCCGACCGCATTCGCAACTCGACTGGCAGACACCAAACGAGTTTGCATCAACCTTCACACCACGACGGGCATTGGCGCTGCGCAATATAGAAAGCTCCATGCCACCGCCCGTCGCATCAACCGCCTATCAAGGCAAAACCAATGCCGGAAACGAACTCCCAGCCGGATAAAACCTGGGGGCAAGGTCACTTCCCGCCTACATTCCAGCGGTAGGACACCGACTTCAGCCTGCGGACAAAGTCGAGCCCGAGTGGAACCGTGCCCGAAACCCGCCGGCCGGAAACTGCCAGCCTGATCCCGGACCACGACCTCATCCTCGACATAGACTTGCCAGCCCGTCTGCGGGATGAGGCACAGCCAGGTACCGTTGATAAAGGCGGCAATGTCGCCGTCCCATCCCGCCCAGGCTCCCGCGACGCCGCTGCCGACAATGTGCTATTCTCCTTCAGTGGGCAGTTCAGGCGCCGACGTCAGATGTCAACTGAGAACGGAGAGATGAACAAGCGCATCGAGAAGCTCAAGAGCTTCGTTGTGCGTGACATGCTTCTGCGCCTGCGAAGGCAGGATATAGGGTAGGGCGTGATTTGGCGTCGTGTCCCTGGTGATTGCCTTTCGTGAGCGAGACCTTGGACAATGATGCCATCGTCGGTTATGGAGGGAAAAAGCAGCCGAAGAAAATCTAGAAATTTTATTTCCACATGAGGTCAATGGTGAAAAACGTCTGGATTCTCAATCACTACGCCGGAGTGCCGTTTGGCAGCAGCGGCGGCGGAACACGACATTTTTCCCTTGCCCGCCATCTTCCTCCGGTCGGATGGAAGGCAAGCATCATCACCGCCAGCACCGTACATCCGTCGGGCAGACAGAGGACGCGGGAGGGCGGAGTTGCCACTGTCGAGACAATCGACAACGCCGCGTTTCTGAGCCTGCCCGCCCGGAGCTACCGCGGCAATGGCGTCGATCGCATGCTGAACATGTTCGATTACACCCGCGCCGCGTTGAGCTCGAAGAACCTGCGATTGCTCGAGCGCCCGGATGCGATCATCGGGTCCAGCGTCCATCCCCTCGCGGCCTGGGCCGGGCGGCGACTGGCACGGCGATACAACGTTCCTTTTCTGTTTGAAGTTAGGGATCTCTGGCCGGAGACCCTGATCGATATGGGCCGTATTTCCCGTAACCATCCGGCAACGATCGTCCTGCGGGCGCTTGAGACATCGCTCTACAGGAGCGCGGCGCGGATCATCGTGCTGTTGCCGAGCGCCGGAGACTATATTGAACCGCTGGGCATCGAGCGGGAGAAGATCGTCTGGGTTCCGAATGGCGTCGATGTCGAGAATTTTCCTGCCTATCCGGTAAAACCGACCCCCAACAAGTTCACGCTGATGTATTTTGGCGCCCATGGCGACGCCAACGGCCTGGACAATCTCTTGCAGGCCATGGCGATCCTCAGGGACCGTCCCAAGGCCGGCTCGATCCGCCTGAGGTTGATCGGCGACGGGCCGCTCAAGCCCGATCTCGTTGAGTTGGCAAGGAAGCTTAACCTGCCCGATGTCAGCTTCGAGCCACCGGTCGCGAAAGCCGCGATTCCCAAACTCGCGGCTGAATCCGACGCATTGATCTTCAACCTGATCGATGCTCCTGTCTTTCGGTTTGGCATCAGTTCCAACAAGCTTTTTGATTATCTTGCCGCGGCTCGACCCGTCATCTTTTGCTGCAATTCCTCCAACAACCCGATTGAAGAAGCAGGCGCCGGCCTGACGATCCCGCCTGAAAACCCTCAGGTTCTTGCCGAGGCAATCCTGGAGATGGCTGGGCTCTCGGAAGCCGAACGCGCCGCGATGGGAGCGGCCGGCCGCCAGCATCTTGAAGCCAATTATAATATGAAGGCGCTTGCCGCAAAACTCGCCTCCACCCTCGATGAGTGCGTGATGAAACGATGAAGAGAGCGTTCGACTTTACAGCCGCGCTGTCGGCGCTCATCGTGCTGTCGCCGGTTCTGGCAGTGTTGGCGATCTGCATTCGCTTGAACATGGGTTCACCGGTAGCGTCGCCTTAACTTGGGTTTTGCACAGGATACCCACCATGGGCCTGCTTCATGAGGTCGCCGACAGAGCGACTTCGCTCCAAACCGCCATCGCGGCAGCGCGGATATCGCGGTGATCGGCGGCTTTCAGATGTTTGCGGTGAAGGTGGAAAAGGTTGGCGATCGGGCCGTGGATTGAAACGAAGCGCTGGCATTGTCGTGCTGACTTGAACCGCATCATTCCTCGTTCTCGTCGTCGAACAGCCAGATGCGAATTCTCCGCTCGGTTGGTCAGACCCTTATGCGAACGATGCTCGACACCTGGCATAATTTCCCTTTTGGCCGTATCGTAGGATTTGAGCTTGTCGGTGATCATGACACGGGGCCTGATGCCTTGGGATCGTGTCCCGCAGCGTGGTGTAGCAGGGTAGCGGTGGTCACCAGTGTTTTCCGGTAGGGTCGGGTTGTTGAAGCTTAACCTGAAGGACACCACCGATGACCGACGACATGATGAACCTGCGCTCACTCGTTGAGAAGAGCGCCGATGCGGGTTCGCTCCGCGAGATGATCGGCTTTGCCGCCGAGAAGCTGATGGCGCTGGAGGTCGGCGCGAAGACCAGCGCGGGCTATGGTGAGAAGAATGGCTTCGGCTTGCCCAGCGCAACGGCTCTCGCGACCGCGACTGGGAGACACGGGCGGGCACCGTCGAGCTGCGCATTCCGAAGCTTCGCACAGGCAGCTATTTCCCGAGCTTCCTTGAGCCGCGCCGCATGGCGGAGAAGGCCCTGACGGCGGTGATCCAGGTAGCCTACATCCAGGGCGTTTCGACCCGCTCGGTGGATGATCTGGTCAAGGCCATGGGTATGAGCGGCATTTCCAAGAGCCAGGTGTCCCGGCTCTGCGAAGAGATCGACGACAAGGTGAAGGCCTTCCTCGACAGGCCCATCGAAGGGGAATGGCCCTATCTCTGGATCGATGCCACCTACCTGAAGGACCGGCGCGGCGGGCGCATCGTCTCTGTCGCGGTCATCATCGCCGTCGGCGTCAACAATGACGGACGCCGAGAGGTGCTCGGAATGAAGATCGACACATCCGAGGCTGAGCCGAACTTGACCGCGTTCCTGCGCAAGCTGACAAAAAGGGGCCTGTGCGGCGTAGCTCGTCGTTTTCGATGCCCATGAAGGCATCAAGGCTGCGGTCTCCAAGGTTCTTTCCGCGACCTGGCAGCGTTGCCGGGTCCACTTCATGCGCAATGCGCTTGCCCATGCCGGAAAGAGTGGTCGGCGCGTCGTCTCAGCCTTCATCGCCACTGCGTTTGACCAGGACACGGCGGAAGCTGCCAGCCAGCAATGGCGCAATGTCGCCGACCAGATCAGACCGAAGGTGCCGAAACTCGCCACACTCATGGACAGCGCCGAGCAGGACGTGCTCGCCTACATGACCTTTCCAAAGGCGCACTGGACCAAGTTGCACTCGTCCAACCCCATCGAACGTTTGAACGGCGAGATCAAGCGACGAACCGAGGTCGTCGGCATCTTCCCGAACGACGACGCCATCGTCAGACTGGTCGGTGCGCTCCTGCTCGAACAGAACGACGTGTATGGACCGCTCCCGGTTTGCAAGGTGTAATTTGATCGTCACGGCAGACACGGTGCTTGCGGTCGTGTATCCGGCCTGTTTATGCGAGCCGCTCGGCCGCTGGCCTTGATGGTATTCGCGGATCGGCGGCCAGACAAATGGACGAGCTCATATGGCTCGCATCGTTTCATGGGCCTTTGCCGAACCCGGATCATACCGGTTTGCCATCACATTCGCTTACCCTCGCAAGCCAGCACTGATCATAGGAACAGTGCTGAAGCTGTCATGCTGGAGACGGTGCCGCAAGAATTGGTTTGTGATACTTCTCTTCACGCGTCAGCATTGCCCACAAGGCGCGTGCCGTTTTGTGCGCGACAGCGACAGCGGTGACGTTGGTCGGTCTGCGTGCCGCCAGGGCAAGCAGCCACGGACGAGGCGTCACGTTTTTGCGGAACAGCGTACCGACAATCGCTCTTGCGCCATGGATTAGAAGCGCCCGCAGATATCGGTCGCCTCCTTTACTTATCCTTCCGATCCTCTCTTTTTTCCCGCTTGCATGCATCCTTGGGGTCAATCCAAGCCAGGCCGCAATATGCCGCGCCGACTGGAACTGACGACCATCTCCCACAGCTGCAACGATAGCGCTCGCCGTGATGGGGCCAACACCTGGCGCAGTCGCCAGTCGAAGGCTGTCTTCGTTGCTCTTATGCCACTCGACGATCTGTCGTTCGACAGCAGCAATTTGTTCTTCAAGTACATCGATATGATCAAACAGGGTATTGATAGCTTGGCAGGCGATCGCTGGTAGGTGGTCTGGCGTCATTGTGTTCATGCGCTGCCGTAACTCTGACATGCGGTAGCGGCCTTTTGATGTGATAAGCCCAAACTCACCAACCAATCCCCGCACAGCGTTGATCGATGCTGTTCGTTGCCGAACAAGCAATGAACGAGACCGATGCAAAACAAGCACTGCCTGCTGATCTCGGCTCTTGATTGGAACAAAGCGCATGCTTGGACGACCCGCCGCTTCACATATCGCCTCTGCGTCTGCCGCGTCAGTCTTATTCCGTTTTACATAGGGTTTGACATATTGCGGCGGAATGAGCCGAACGTCGTGTCCCAAAATGACCAGCTCCCGAGCCCAGTGATGAGCGCTTGAGCGGGCTTCCATCGCGATCGAACAAGGCGGCAGCTTAGCAAAAAATGCCAACAATTCGCTGCGTCCAAGGCGACGGCGAAGAACAGTTTGGCCGGCAGCATCGACGCCGTGAGCTTGAAAGACTGTATTTGCGAGATCAAGACCAACGGTAACAACAGGCATGGGATGACTCCTTCTTAGCTAAAAAGACAGCCGCCATCTTCGCTGAGGGAAAGGGAGCGGTCCATGCCATCAAGTGGGCCGTCCAGCGATCCCGCTACATAACCCTTGAGACTATCGCTACAATGGGCGATGATCGTCTCATCAGCCTGCCAGCGGCGGCACGCTGATCCATTCCCGGCTCTGTCCGGAAGGCACGGCGAACACCGAAGCTACACCACTTAACGTAATCGCCACGCCCGACTTGCATTCTATTTGGTGCAGGATGGGCCTGCCGCTTCGGCATTGTGCTGGAGCATCGAGCATGGAGGATACAATGAGTGTATTTGCAGCGCTGGACGTGTCGCAGGACGAGACGGCGATTTGTGTGGTGGATCAGGACGGCATCATCCTGGCGGAAGCCAAGGTGCCGACCTGTCCGGATGCAATTGCCGACTGGCTCACGGAACGGGCCGAAGGCCTCGAACGGGTCGGCATGGAGACCGGGCCGCTGGCCGTCTGGCTTTGGAACGCGTTGATGGCGCGACAGATACCAGTCGTTTGTCTCGACGCGCGCCATGCCAATGGTGTGCTGAAAATGATGCCGAACAAGACAGACCGCCATGACGCCCGGGGCCTTGCGCAGATCGTGCGTACTGGCTGGTTCAAGGCCGTCCAGATCAAGAGCCACGATGCCTATGTCAATCGGGCGCTGTTGACGGCGCGCGATGCGCTGGTCGGCATGCGCGTCCGGCTGGAGAACGAGGTCCGGGGTTTGTTGAAGACTTTCGGCGTCATGTTCGGCAAGCGCGTCGGCGGATTCAAGCGGCGCGCCGAAGAGATCATCGAACGGGAGTTGGCTGTCGCCCCGGAACTCGTGCCGATCTTCGAGGCCCTGATGCAGGCCCGCCGCGACATCCTGGCTCGGATTGCTGCGCTCGACAGTCGAATCCGGGCGATTGCTAAGTGCCATGCGACGGTCAGACTGCTGATGACGGCCCCTGGCGTGGGGCCAATAACGGCCATGGCGGTCGTTGCGGCGTTTGATGACGCAGACAGGTTCCGCAAGTCATCGAGCGCGGCAGCATATCTCGGCCTCACGCCAAGGCGATATGAATCCGGTGAAATCAGCCGAAACGGACGAGTCTCCAGGCGCGGGGACGGGTTCACCCGAAAGTGCCTCTACGAGGCGGCAAACGCGATCTTCTGCCGAAACCTGGGTGGCCCGCGCCTGCGCAGTTGGGCCAGAGCGATTGCAGAGCGGACTGGCCCCCGGAAAGCCAAGGTTGCGCTGGCGCGGAAACTGGCTGTGACCCTGCATGCCATGTGGCGCACCAACACGCCCTTGCGGGAGGCGGCCATGGCATAGCCCCCGGAATCAAAACGACGTTGATCGTCAACGCAACCGAATGCGTCCAGTCGGGACGCAAGGCGAGGGTAAGATCGCTCCGTGAAATGCGGCCAAGTCCGCGCACACCACTTCGATCCACCCAACCCTGAACGCAAACATGCGGCGTCCAAAGCGACGACCGCGGAGAGAACCCAAGAGCCCGGCACGCATCGAAGCGCAGAAAGATAAGCTCTTGACCACGGCGATTAGAGAACGCCTCGGGACACGATTTGCCTTCGTTGAGCAGTTTTCGCATCAGTTTCAGAGCCGCGTTCCATCGGCGTCGACGGCCCGCCATAGCCAGTGTTTCTTGCCCTTGATGGAAACGACCATTTCGTTGAAATGCCACTTGCCGGCAAAGTTTCCCCTGGATCGCCGCCGGACGCAGCGGGCATATTCTTGGCCGAACTTGGTGGCCCATTCGGAGGTTGTCTGGAACGAAACTGCGATGCCACGCTCAGCCAGCAGATCTTCTACATGACGCAGGCTCAGGGGAAAGCGGAAATAGAGCCAAACCGCATGCGCTATGATCTCGGCAGGAAAACGAAGGCGCTTAGAGTCGGACTCGAAAAGGTCTCAACGATATTGGTGCCTTGCGAGCCGTCGGGTGATCAGGCGGATGTGGGCGATCATGATCCATGCCTCGGCTGATGCGATGGACTTTTCGACGTCCTTGGCCAGTCTCCGGCATCTGCCGAGCCACGCGAAGGTGCGCTCGACGACCCATCGGCGTGGCAGGACTTCGAAGCCTTTCGCCTTATCGCTGCGCTTGATGATCTCGACCGTCAAGCGTCCGATCTTCTTCAGCCGCCGCTTCAACTTGTCGCCCGCATAGCCACCATCGGCAAAGACATGCAACAACCATGGCCATCTGTGGCGGATGGATTTCAGGAGATCGGGAGCGCCGTCGCGATCCTGGATATCGGCGCTGTGCACCATGAGACCGACCATCAGGCCGAGCGTATCGACGATAATGTGGCGCTTGCGGCCCTTGATCTTCTTGCCCGCGTCATAGCCCCGGATACCACCGCTTTCCGTGGTCTTCACGCTTTGGCTGTCGATCACACCCGCTGTCGGGCTAGCCTCCTTGCCCTCCAACTCCCGCGCCTCCATCACCAGATGATGGTTGATGCGTCCCCAAATCCCCAGTGCCCTCCACTCGTAGAAATATCGCTGGACGGTCGAACAAGGAGGAAGGTCCTTCGGTAGCATCCGCCATTGGCAGCCCGTCGTGGCGATGTAAAGCAGAGCGTTGACGACCTCGCGCAAATCCGTGGTCCGCGGGCGTCCAAGACGGCGCGGCATTGGTAGAAAAGGCTCAACTAATGCCCATTCCTGATCCGTCATGTCGCTTGCGTAGCGTGCCGTTCGCCGGGCATATTGCCGGCGGGTGATTTCGGTCCAGACCATTGTGTTCTCCATCGAATCTTTGCAAATCCGAAGGAATCATAACCTGTTGAAATCACACACCTCTTTTTGAGGCAGCCTCTTATATCGAGGTGCTGCAATATCAGTCGGCGGGTTCGGGTTCATGCCGGAAAATACCGCCCTATATGTCAAGGCAACGCTACCCCCCAAGCCTCCATTCGCTAGAGATTAAACCGGCCAACTCGTGTTCTTACGACATAACCCTACCACCGCATTGCAACTGCCTGTCTCAGCGTCTACATAGTTCGTTATGCAAGGATCTGCTGAAAATACAACGCACCAAATCGACCTAATTCGCCGACACAGCGCCCTGCGCCTTGCGGTCCAGTTTGATCCTTTCGCTCCTGGGAAAGGCCTAGATTCTCACGCGCCTCACGAGGTTTTAGAGCATGCAATGGCGTACGCGCTATATTGCTCTTCCTGCATCATGCTGGCGTTAATGCCGGAAGCAAAACAGGCCGTTGATTGGCTTGAGAAGGACGCAAGGTCCCGCCCTGATGGAGTGGGATGGGGATTGCCATTCAGCTGGGACGCGTTCTCAGACGGCTATCCAAATCCACTGGAGACGACCTATGGAATAACCAGTGCTCTATCGGTGCGCGCGATCGTGGATTTTGCACTCGCACAGGGGCTGCCGATCCCTAAGGTTGTAACTGAGTTTCTCGACCGTTATCTGCAGTACTCAACTGCCACATCAGCCGGGCGCTTCTTCTGGTATTCTGATCAACCCGGGGATGCAAAGAGCGTATTCAATGTTACAGCGATGCTTGCCGGACAATATGCACGAGTTGGACGCATTTTGGGCCGAGAAGAATACTGTGTTGCAGCGCACCAAGCGGCTCTCGACATTCTTTCACACTGTCAACAATCGCCTCGTGGCGACTATTGGGCGTATGGCCCCGAAAATCCACGGCCAAATGATTTAGTTCATGCCGCATATACTTTGCAGGGCCTTGTTGAGGTCGAAAGACAGCTCACCTTTGACTTCGGCCTCCAACGGGCAAAACAATACTTGCGAAAATTTGTCCGGCTAGAAAAGGCCTTCGAGTTCGTCCGACACCAAAGCCTCGCTCCTGCGCAACGTATGAAGCCGGCAAGATTATGGGGTGTTGGGATGTTACTTTATACGGCAGTAGACACGGGTGATCATCATCTCCAGCTGCTTGCGGAAACCGCGCTAAAGAAGTACGAAGTCGGCGATTGTCGATATTTAATGGTGCCCGGCAAGGGTGCGGCTTTCCCTCGTCACGAGATGCATGTCCTTTTTGGACTGTCCCGCGCATCGATATTGAGTTCTGAAAGCCCATGCTATAGCTCCACGCCTACAATAGGCAGAAAGGAAATCTAGACAATGTTAGAATGCGGCCATGTAGTCTCGCTCGTCCTCAACGGGATCGTTGGAGATAGTCGCGTCATCAAGACTGCCAAGGCGGCCAAGGCGGCGGGTTATCGAGCAACAATTGTTGGCGTAACGAAGGTGGATGAGGTCTCTGAACTCGAAATCGAAGGGGTACGTACAATTCTTGTTCCATCGCCACTGAAGGCACTGCAAATGGCGAAGCTTTGGCCAGCCGATAAGGACAAGCGGCAGCTTTGGCTTATGGTTGAGGGGGCACTAAAAGCAATGATCCCCGTCGTAGAAGAGTTACAGCCGGATTTGCTCCACTCCCATGATATGTCTGGTCTACGGGTTGGTGCAGCCTTGTCTAGGAGACTCGCCGCAAAAGGTAAGCATGTTCCATGGGTTCACGACATTCATGAATATGTTGTAGGCCTCACAACCGTTCCCGAAAATTACCGGTTGTCTAGTGTGGAATATGAGCGGCGCTATCTGCGTCAGGCTGATCACTTGATCACCGTTAGCGACAGATTGGCTGATGTGCTGAAATCACATTACAACCTTCGGAAAGCTCCCACAGTAATCTATAATGCACCATCTCGGAACAAAAAGGGCGGTCGGGAAGCACCGGATGTAAGGAGTCATCTGGGCCTCGGGCCTGAACACAAACTTGTCGTTTACATCGGGGTGGCTAAGCAAGAGCGAGGGTGCGAGACTATTCTAACCGCTGTTGCATCTTTGCCGGATGTCCATCTTTGTTTTGTCAGCGACAGCGGATATGTGAAACTGTTGCGGGACAAGGCGGTCGAACTGGGAATGGAAGCAAGGTTCCATTCGGTCCCTTACGTTCAAAGCGATGAAGTAACATCCTATATTCGAACCGCCGACGTTGGGATTCACGGGCTAATCCATTACCCCAATGGTGAGGTCGCAATGCCGAATAAAATGTTTGAATATTTACAAGCCGGAATACCCATGGTCGTGAGCGACGTAGCAGAAATGAAAAGATTCGTCGAGAAGCATCGTCTGGGTACCGTCTTCGAAGCTGGGAATTCGATTTCATGCGCGTGGGCAATAAGGAATGCGCTTTCAACGAAGGCTGAAATAGCTGCTTGTATCAGTCCACGGTTGAGAAAAATATACTGCTGGGAAGCACAGGCGGAAAAGCTAGCTGCCATCTACAAGTCTCTGATTGAGCCGCGGGAAACGCGGACGCTCTGGATCACTGATGCGTTAAATGCGGAGACCGTTGTTCTGAACAAAACTGAAGATCTAGCGATCGTTGACACGACCAGCCCATCAACCACTTGTGATATATATATAGACCCTTCGACCAGTGGTGATCGAGCAGGAGTGCTCTCAAGGCTAGTTGAAAACTATTCCGCAGTTCGCTTGGTAGGAAATCCGCAATGGCCTACGGAAATAGATCTAATTGCGCTTCACGAATGCGGACTTGTCGGCTCGGCTCGGAAGAGTCGTATCAAATCCCCGGTTTTAAAAGGCGCGCGTACAACTCTTCTTGCTTTGGAGAAGTCCCACCTTCGCGCAGATGAAGAATTCCTCGCTCTTCAGTTTGAGCTTGGGAAGTCTGTGTCACGCCCCATGATTATACAAGGCGCGGACGCGTCTGTCTTGCTTGAACTGAAAGCTGCGAAAAAGAAGATTGTAAAGCTCTCTGTCACCGTTAAGGAGCAAAGGAAGGCAGTTGCGAGACTTGAGACAATCATCGCAAAGTCCACTGCACAAAAGGCACCAATGGGGAACTCTCAGACGCTCACCGTGAGCACTAAATCCGCGCCTCTAACAGAGAAATCTCACCGAGAGCCCCCAGAAAGTTTTCTGATGGCGGTAAGAAGAAAGCTTCTCGCCCCAACGCGCTGATAGTACCGTTTTAATGAGAGCAGGTAGTCCAGACTGAACGTTGATGGTGGCGCCTTCGGCAAAATAGCCGGTAAGATTTCGATTGCTGGTTTCTTTGTTGCCGTGTCGGCAGCGAGCCTCACTTTAACGTTCTCTGCCGCGCGCTTTTTCGCAGCAACAAGAACTCGTTCTGCGAACTCCTCTTGGACTGCATTGACGTTCATATAGGCTTGGACATCAAAACGGGATGGCCTGGCGAGAACGTCTTCGTAGAGTGCTGAACAAGACTGAGACACTACTTCGAGGTCATGGACCTGCCGACAGTATACATGGCCTCTGAGCGCCACCTCTTCTCTTAGGGCAGGAGAGGCCACCAACGCCTCAATGGCACTCTCAATCGTTTCGGGGTTGGCTATGTAGATAGGGGGCTCGCCGTCAAAATCTGACACAAGATCATCTCGCACGTACGAGACGACGGCCTTTCCCAGGGCCATAGCTTCGACGGCCAAAACCCCATACCAGCCGATCCGAAGCTGATCTATCACAATATCTGCTTCCTCGTACACCTTCCGCGCTTCGGATTGTGGGAGCCCTTCCAAGAGACGAAAGTCAAAGGCAACGCCTTTAGACCGCAGGTTCTCAACGGCGGTCAAGACGTGACGAGTACCTTTAACCCCTTGTCGGCTGGGAGCATGAACGACAAGGGGCCGCTCTCGTCGTAATAGGCCAACGTGATTCCAACTCTGGAGATCTATGGCTCGCCGTATGACCTTCGCATCGGGGACGTAAGAGAGGAGCTCAGGGTCTGATACCACGATTTCGTCGGCAAGGCAGCGGCAAAGATCAATGTAGCTCCGTTGTCCGTCTTCAGGGAACTTGGCTATCAGACCCTCGGGGTCGTCCTCAACATAGTGGTAAGGGCTAGCCGCTGCGAATACACTTGCAAGACGTATTTCACTCCCACGAAAATGCACAATGATCTTCTTCCCGGCCGCTTTCAAAGCGAGTAAGTCGGTGCCCATCGGAAAGTTGGGGCCGCCTCGGGTAAAGAACGGAGTTATGGCGTGAATGTGGATTATATCGACATTGGCAGCCAGATTTCCCAATATCCGACGCATCGAGTTGCGTGAAGAATCAGGAAAGACGTAGTCCGCGAGATATCCGTAACGGTTGGGACCAACGACGACATTGGAGGCGTTAACCCCTCTTGACCTAAGTCCCTTTGCCAGAAGGCCTGGTTGCCCGGCCGACGCTTGGAATCCATGTAGAACTGAATAGGCGCACTGTTGCACTAACTGCCTCCGATAATGTTTAACCGACGCCACTATACTTTAAAATAAAATTCGAAGCGCTGATTTGCAGGAGCTAGGGTGTGTTGTAAGATCGAAAATGCCCGGAGTCCACCCACTGCTATCCGATTAAGCCCCAGGTTCATATCAACACCATCTGATCCTGGTGTGCGCTGGGCGTTTGTTCTGGTTGCCTGAGGTGGGGGGATGGGGCGTCGGTGCATCAGGTTGAGGTGGACCAGGCGGGTGAAGGCGAGAGGTTGGCTGACCGTGTCCTGTCAGGCCTGCGCCATGGCGTCGAGAGTGCGAACGGTGTCAACGATGTGACGGCGAGTGCGGTGATATGGGCGAAGAGGCCCGAAAACAAGGCTGCCGGCCGGCGGGCATTGGCCTTGGCCAGCGTGGTGCGGGTGACACAGCGCCCGCCACAGGATAAAGTCGCGCCTGTTGGCTCGCCACTCCGGCCTCGATCTCGCTTAGGCTGACGCCGGCCGCGAGCTGGCCGAACAAGAGCGCCAGGAACTGGCTCCTAGAGTCGGTCCGGAAAGTTCTTCAATTTGAACACAGCCTTCGCAGCATGAGGCGGATAGAGGCGAGTTTGAGGAATGTGAGCGCGTTGCGCGACAGGTGCTCGAAGTCCTTTGGCCAGCCTGCGGCATCGCCCCAGCCATGCGAACGTCCGTTCGACCACCCAGCGTCTCGGCAGAACCTCAAAACCTTTGGCTGCGTCGGATCGCTTGACGATCTCGGTCGCCAGTCCGGGCATGGCGTTCTTCTGCCCCTTGGCGAAGACAGGCCCCTGATAGCCGCCATCCGCAAAGAGTTTCTTCAAGAACGGGTAACGTCCGAACAGCCTTTTGAAGACCAGCAGGCCGCCATCACGGTCCTGGATGTCGGCCGGATGAACCAGCGCGTGCAGCAATAATCCTACCGTGTCGACAAGGATACGCCGCTTCTTGCCCTTAATCTATTTCCCCGCAAATTAACTGGCTTCAAAAGTAGAATTTTCTCGGGCTTTATGATCGAGGAGATTTCGATGAAGACGAGCAGATTTAGCGAACCACAAATCCTTGCCATCCTGCGCCAGGCGGAGGGCGGTGTGCCTGTGCCCGAGCTATGCCGGGAACATGGGATGAGCACGGCCTCACTTTACAAATGGCGGGCCAAGTACGGCGGCATGGATGCGTCGATGATCAGCCAGATGAAGGCTCTGGAAGACGAGAACCGCCGACTGAAGAAGATGTATGCCGAGATGAGCATGCAGGCCGAGCTTCTGAAGGAGGCCCTCGGAAAAAAATAACGCGGCCGTCTCAACGCCGAGAGATGGCCGGGAAGGCAGTGGCGTTGCGAGGGGTGAGCATTGCGCTTGCCTGCCGCACCTTCGAGGTCAGCGAGACCTGCTATCGTTACAGTGCAAAACTGAACGACGAGAACGAGCAGATCGCTGATCTTCTGATCGGGCTGACGCGGGCGAAGAAGAGTTGGGGCTTCGGCCTTTGCTTTCTTTACCTGCGCAACGTCCAGGGGCATTGCTGGGATCACAAGCGGGTCTACCGCATCTACCGGGAGCTGGAACTCAACCTGCGGATCAGGCCACGCAAGCGCTTGAAGCGGGATAAGCCCGACACACTGGCCGTCCCGGATCAGCCAAACCTGGTTTGGTCCATGGACTTCATGGCGGACCGCCTTGAAGACGGCAGGCAGTTCCGGCTGCTGAACGTCCTGGACGACTTCAACCGCGAAGGGCTGGGCATCGAAGTGGATTTCTCGCTTCCCGCCGAGCGTGTGATCCGCAGCCTGAACCAGATCATCGAATGGCGCGGCAAGCCATATGCCATTCGGGTGGACAACGGCCCGGAATATGTCAGCGGCAAGCTGATGGAATGGGCTGAGAACCAGGGCATCGCCTTGAACCACATCCAGCCCGGCAAGCCGCAGCAGAATGCCTATGTCGAGCGCTACAACCGCACCGTCCGGCATGAATGGCTCGACCAATACATCATCGAAAGCATCGAGGAGGCACAGGAATTCGCCACGCAATGGCTATGGACCTACAACAATGAACGGCCCAATATGGGCATCGGCGGAATCACACCCGCACAGAAACTGAAAATGGCTGCGTGAATTCTACTGCAGAGCCCCGTTAAAAACGGGGGGATTACCCGGCCACCAGCACTTTATGATGGACGCCACGGCCCTCGCCGCGCGTGGCCGCCCACCCAGGTCTCATCCACCTCGACGTGCTGATTGAACAGGCCGCCGATACGACCTTGGTCGGGACGCACCATGGCAGAGCGGAGTTTGTGGAGAATGCTGAACGCGGTCTCATAGCGTGACAATCCAAGCTGTCGCTGAAACTGCACGGCGGACAAGCCGGGTGTCTGGCTGGAGAAGAGATAAGCGGCCCAAAATCACGCGCTGAGCGGCGTATGGCTGCGCTCCATCACGGTGCCGACGGTCAGGCCAGTATTCTTTCGGCAGGACCGGCACCTCAAAACGCCGGGTCGCTTCTTGAAGCGGAAAGGGGCGCCGACGACGCCGCCCTGCGGACAAGCGAAACCGTCAGGCCATCGGGACTTTTCCAGGTAGGCCGCGCAGGCTGCATCGTCAGGAAAGAGCCGTTGGAAACTCGGAAGAGATTCCGGAAAGGGGAGATCCTCTCAGTCAAGAATGTCCATGGCCGCCGCCATCCGCTCTGACTCTAGGTCTAGTGGGTATGGGCGTCAAGCGGATAGGCACGGGACAAGTTTTCCCCCGAAGTGCGTGAACGCGCGGTGCTTTGGTTCTGGACAATCAGGATCAGCATGAATCGCGTTGGCAGGCGATCCTATCCATATCATCGAAGATCGGCTGTGTGCCGCAAACGCTGAACGACTGAGTGAAGAAGGTCGAGGTTAATACTGGCCAACGTGGCGGTATCACGACCGAGGTTGGAAGTTATCGATTGGCGGATGCCGCAAAATACCTGGCGTCCAACGGCGGCAGGTTGAGCAAATGCACTGGAACGTCGGGGACGAATTATGATTCCATCCGGTCATGAACGATGCGACTGATGAGCTTCCTGACGACCTTGCCAGTGCACTTGCTGCTCTGGCTAAGGAGCCCGTCATGGCGATGTAAAGGAGAGCGTTGACGACCTCGCGCAAATCCGTAGTCCGCGGGCATCCAAGACGGCGCGGCATTGGTAGAAAAGGCTCAACTAATGCCCATTCCCGATCAGTCATGTAGCTGGCGTAGCGTGCCGTTCGCCGGGCATATAGCCGGCGGGTGATTTCGGTCCAGACCATTGTGGTCTTCATCGAAGCTTTGCAAATCCGAAGGATATCATAACCTGTTGAAATCACCCACCTCTTGCAAATTTATTGCGTTCCACCGTTTAAACGGTTTCAATGTCTAGTAAATTGCGCTAGCAGCCACAGGGTGAAAGCTAACAAGGTATCTGCAATGCGAGTTCTTCACGGAGTGACCGGGCAGGCGGGACAGCCCCAAGCGATAGCCGCGGGACTCCGACAGATCGGAATTCAGGCAGAGACCTGCTTTATAGGAGAGCATCGTTTCGGCTACCCTGCTGATATAATGCTGGCTCTGGATGACGCCCGCACACTTGAGGACGCTTGGGCCCGGATCGCGCCCCTGGCCCAACGTTTCGACGTTTTTCATTTTCATGCTCGCTCGTTCCTAGCAAACTGGCCAGACGCTGCCTATCCCGCGGGCCTCGATATTGCTCTGCTGAAGCTCACCGGCCGCAAGGTATTCTTTCACTTCCGTGGCCAAGAAGCGCGGCTGGCTAGTGAATTCGCGGCAAAGAACGCGTATCACTATGTTGATGATGCGTCGGGTTATTTGTTTCGAAAAATGCCCGATGCAACGAAGGTCCGACTGCGTGATTACATCACTGGTCTCTGCGATGGTGTGTTCGTTACCGATCCGGAGCTACAAAGCTATGTGCCAGGGGCGAGGATCGTGCCTCGCGCCCTCGACGGCTCGACAATACCGTATGTGGGCGTATCGGATAGTAAGTGCCCTGTAGTCGTGCACGCTCCCAGCCGGCGCGGTGTGAAAGGCACTGAGGCACTGATTGCGGCCTGCCGGCAGCTTGAGGCGGAAGGCCATGTTTTTGAGTTGAGGCTCGTCGAGAACATGCCGCACTCCAGAGCAATCGAGGCCTACAGGGACGCCTCAATAATCGTCGATCAACTGCGGATCGGGTGGTACGGAGTGCTAGCGGTCGAAGCAATGGCGCTTGGCAAGCCGGTGATTGCTCATATTAGGCCGGATCTTCTTTCCGATGGCCTACCGGTGGTCGACGCTAATCCTCATACGATCGGGGCGGTGCTCAAGGGGCTGCTGAATGACTTCGACAGACGCCAACATCTGTCCCGGGCGGGGCGTACCTATTTCGAGCAAACGCATGAGTGTGTGACGGTCGCCCGTAATCTCGCTGAACTTTATTCGGCGCCTTCCACGCTCGTAGATCCGTCCGGCCTCGCTCGGCTACTCGATTATGAAAGGGTGGTATCGACGCCTGCGATCGCCGGCGGCGAAACGGCCTCGCGGATTAGGCACTTTTTTGACATCGCGCGCTCGGAAGGTATGGGCAATGCTATAGCGCTGGCCCGTCGCTTCGTCGCTCGGCAACTGTGGAAGCGCTGACTCGATGGACGAAACCGGCTGGGGACTGTTCATCAAGTCGGCGACCTCGAATAAGCGGGTTGTTGCACTGTATGCGGTCATTGAAGCTCTATTTCTACTGTTTTCAACACTGTTCTCGATAACGTTGGCGGTGCACTTTGGGTTTGACGTATTCAACATCTCCGCCATTCTTGGTGAGTGGGTGACCGTAGGTTCGACGATGGTTGCAGCAGCTGTCGCTCTGGCTCTTGGCGCGCTGACCTGCCGTGTAGCGGGCGGGTGGCTGGAGGCTTCGGTCATCGCGCGGCGCGAGATCTGGGCCGCCCGCCGGATCAGGAGCGCGCTCAGTCGGGGTGGAGCGGACCGAAAGACCGCTGTACGTGCCTCAAATCATCTTGGTCGATTATCGGCGGCGAGCATGAAGGCGGCGGCGGCCGCATTGGTAATTGCGCTCAACTTACTAATTCTGCCTTTCGCGCTGCCTCTCCTGTGGGTTGGTGTGCTGGTCGCAGTAATCTTGATCAGCGTAGCGCTACTGGCATTTGCTCTGGTGCACCTGTCTTGGCTTATGCGACAGGCATCAATCGATCTCGTATTATCCTCCCGTGAGCTGGCGATATGGAAAACCAACCCGGATGTGGAGGACGGCGAGGCAATCGACCGCTATTCCAGCGCCTATTTTCGAAGGATATTTCTGTCATCGATATTCAGCTATTCAGCTTGGCTATTTGCGCTTGCGTTCAGCCTCTGCATTCTGCTGCTTAGCAAATGGTCTGTGGAAGTGAGCTTTGGCGAGGCTTTCGTGGCATTTGTACTGGCGCAACTTTACCTCGGCCTTTTTGGTCAAATATTCAATAACATAATCAAAGCTGCTGCCTTCGCCCCGGCAATCGAGAATTTCGCGGAAGAATTCGGAGTGTCAGGCAAGCAGGCAGATCAGGAGGAAGAAAAAGGAGACGACGACCACCCCGGCGGCGGTCTGTACCGTGAGTAGGGCCGAGGGCCGTGAGTGTTTGGTGGCCAGAATGTCATGAGATTGATGAATACTTGGAGGTCCGCGGCGGATCGATTGTAACGTCGGCACACCCTGTCACGGTAGCGCCGCCTTAACATATAGGGCGGTATTTTCCGGCATGAGCCCGAACCCGCCGACTGATATTGCAACACCTCGATATAAGCGCCTTTGTTTTCCTGCCGAGATCATAGCGTGTGGCGTTGTCACGCAAACCTGTTTTGTAGTTGCCTGCGTTTTGGGTTGGGCGTAAATTTCGACGATGCAGACACCAGATATCAGTTTCAAGCGTCATCGTTTTCCGCCACAGGTCGTTGCTCACGCAGTTTGGCTTTACCTGCGGTTCAATCTGAGCCTGCGTGAAGTTGAGGGTAAGCGCGAATTTCCCTGCACCTTTTGCCGTTGAGTTCTGTGGTGCATGAGGTGTCCACCAAAATAGGTGGACACCAAAACATGGAAGAAGATGATCATAAACTGCGGGTAAGGCTTGTTGGACGAGACGGGCGACGTCGATTTGACCCGGCATCGAAGAACCGACTGGTGGCGGCCTGCCTTGAGCCTGGCGTGTCGGTATCGAAGCTTGCGCTCGAATACGGGGTCAATGCGAACCTTCTGCGAAAGTGGATAAAGGCGCGCAAGGAGTCACCCTCTCTTCCGCCGTCCTCGCCGTCGGCGTTCATTCCCGTTCATATTGACTGTGCTGCCGATCGTGTCCTGTCGCCAAGCATCGTGTTTGCGGAGAACTTGCCTGCGACCTGTGATGAAGTGCGGGGGTCGGAGCCGAAAAGGGCTTCACCTTTTTCCTTGTCCGCCAAGGTGAGCGCGTCCCTGCCGAACGGCGTGAAGCTTTCGCTGGAATGCGGTGATGTGGATGCATTGACGGCAATCATCGGAGCGCTTGGTCATGTTCAGACTGGGCGCTGATCTCAAGGTCTATCTGCACCGCGAACCGATCGACTTCCGGGCGGGCATCAACAGCCTTGCGGTCCTGGTCCAGGAAACGATGGAGCTTGATCCATTTTCTCCAGCGGTCTTTGCGTTCTGCAATCGCCGCTGCGACCGGATGAAGCTCCTGTTCTTCGATCGGTCAGGCTTTGTGCTGGTGTTGAAGCGGTTGACCGAGGACAAGTTCCGCTGGCCACGCCGGGAGGCAGCGGTGCTCACGCTGACAACCGAGCAATTGCATTGGATACTCGATGGGATCGATATCGATGCGATGGTCCGCCATCCAGTGCGGCAATATCAGGTCGCTGGCTGACGGCTCCCGAATTCTGCAGTTGACGCGGCGTGGCCGTTTCGATTCAAGAATCTGATGAATCGCCTCGATGAACCCACCGTTGAAGAGTTGATGGCGCGCATTGCCGCGCTGCAGACGCAGAACCGTCAGCTCACGGAACGCGTCGTCAAGCTTGAGGAAGAGCTGGCGCTGGCGCGGCTCCATCGTTTTGCGCCCAGGAGCGAAAAGCGTGCTGACCGCCTCTTCGATGAAGCCGACGCCGGCGATGAAGATGGCGAGGTCGTCGACCTGCCGGATACGGGCTTGCCATCCGTCGAAAGCACGACGGCAAAGAAGCGCGGCCGCAGACCGTTGCCGGAAAACCTGCCGCGCGAGCGCGTCGAGTATGACCTTGCCGACGACCAGAAGGCCTGTCCTTGCTGTCGTCACCAGATGCATCGCATGGGTGAGACCGTCACCGAGCAACTTCATATCGAGGTGAAGGCGAAGGTCTTGCAGAATGTGCGATACAAGTATGCCTGCCGCAATTGCGACCGCACCGGGATCAACACGCCGATCGTCACCGCGCCGATGCTTGCACAGCCGTTGCCGGGCAGCATCGCCACGGCCTCGACGCTGGCCTTCGCGCTTGTTCACAAATATGTCGACGGCACACCGCTCTACCGCCTGGCGCAGACATTCGAGCGTGCCGGAGTTCCTGTCAGTCGAGGCGCTCTGGGTCACTGGGTGATTGGGTCGAGCGAAAGGCATCTTCATCGCATCTATGACGCGCTGAAACTGCGGCTCAGATCACAGCCTCTCATCCACGGCGACGAGACGACGGTTCAGGTCCTGAAGGAAAGGGACAGGGAGGCCACCAGCACGTCATTCATGTGGGCATATCGCAGCGGCGAAGACAGTAGCGAGCCGATCGTGCTGCTCGATTATCAACCCGGCCGCGGCCAGATTTATCCGCAGGCCTTCCTTGGCGATTACCAAGGCATTCTGATGAGCGATGGCTATTCCGCCTGGCGCACACTGGCAGGGGCCACTCATCTGGGCTGCATGGCCCACGCCAGGCGTCGCTTCGTCGATGCACTCAAGGCAAGAAAGAAGGGTGGCGGCCCGCCGGAGCAGGCGCTGAAGTTCTTCGAGCAGCTCTACCGGATTGAAAGCCAGGCGCGCAACGAAAAGCCGGACAAGGGTGAAACGCATGCCGATTGCATTCGCCGCTTCCGCCAGCAACATAGTGTCCCCATCCTCAATGCTCTCAAGGCATGGCTCCACGACATCGCCCCGAAAGTCTTGCCGGACAGCAAGCTGGGCGACGCCGTGTCCTACACCCTGAACCAATGGGAATATCTGACACGCTACACACAAGACGGCAGGATGCCGATCGACAACAATCTTCTGGAGCGCGATATCAGAGTTTTTGCTACTGGCCGGAAATCCTGGCTGTTCAGCGATACTGTCGACGGAGCCAAGGCCAGCGCCGTCATCTACAGCATGATGTTGACCTGCAGAGCCTTTGGCGTCGAGCCGTTAGCGTGGTTGCGCCATGCACTCACCGAATTGCCTCAGCGCACCGAGAGCGCTGTTATCACCGACCTGCTGCCCTTCAACTTCCCCAGAGCCGCCGCCGCCTGATCAAGCTGATGCCTTTGCGAGTCTGAAGGCGATCCGCCGAAACCGCAGGCGTCAACGTGCGAGGAAAATAGCGGTTACAGTTGAGGAAATGCTGCTCGAGCGTGGTGTCGACGTTTCCTATGAGACGGTCCGCCGCTGGATCGCCAAGTTCGGACCTCAGATCGCCCGCAACTTGCGGCGACGGCAGGCCCGCCCCGGCGACGTTTGGTTTCTAGACGAAGTCGTCGTGAAATGCGCTGGAGAAAAGTTCTGGCTCTGGCGCGCGGTCGATCAGCACGGCATCGTTCTCGAAGAAATTTTGCAGAAACGCCGCGACAAAAGGGCAGCTAAGCGCCTGTTGGTGGCGTTGATGAAGCGCTATGGCTTTGTTCCCAAACGGATCATCACCGATAAGCTGCGCTCCTACGGCGCAGCAAAGGCGGACGTGGCACCTGGCCTCGACCATTGGTCGCACAAGGGCCTCAACAATCGGGCTGAGAATAGCCATCTGCCGTTTCGAAAACGGGAACGAACCATGCAGGGCCACCGATCACCAGGAGCATTGCAACGGTTCGTCTCCATGCACTCCGCTACCCGCAATTGCTTTTCAGTTCCGTCCCGCCGCCGTGCCGCACAAACAATTCGCTACCATCGCTTCGAAGCGCTCGACGCATGGAAAATCGCGGCCTGCATCGTCTGAAAATTCTGGAACGCCCCGCCCGTCTTAGCCTGCCGTACTTACCGTGATGTAGTGGATGGCGCCCTCCGACGGCATCGAGTGTGCCAAAACAGGTTTTGCTGAACCTTGAGAGGAGCCAC
>Ga0076929_100610_pt1 | contig 23950 bp, 20 predicted proteins | sample HotLakConUCCSL28_FD_87104 | JGI IMG/M metagenome (GOLD analysis project Ga0076929, IMG submission 87104) | Hypersaline microbial mat communities from Hot Lake, Washington, USA - Hot Lake Consortium UCC-SL28 (version 3) (version 3) | ecosystem: Environmental > Aquatic > Thermal springs > Hot...
CCCAGAGACCCAGCATCAAGTTGCCGACTCAGAAATTCATGCTAACCATGTAGAAGCTTTCAATGCTTCCCTGCGGCAGCGCAATGCGGCTTTTCGACGTAAAACCAACACCTATGCGAAGTCTCGGCAAAACTTGCAACGAACGCTCAATGTCTACTGGCTCGTCCACAATTTCGTACGCGCTCATTTCACAACCAAAGTTGTCCCGGCTGTGAAGTTAGGCATCCTAGAAGTTGGGCTTTCTTGGTTTCAACTATTAACCATGCGTTATGCCATCTAGCCCAGCTCTGAACCGTGATTCACGCTCCCATCTGACGGAACCAGTGCCCATTTGTACGACTCGAAACTCATAGATTTTGAGGCTGTGCGAGAGAATGTCTCATTTAATGTCCCAAAAGTGCTTTCTCAAAACGTCAAAGAGGTTGTAAGACACGTTATTAACGACTGAATGCAGTGACCTTTGAGGCGTCGTCTCAAAGGTCACTGCAACGATTTGTTAGATTTTATCAAACCACCCTCGATTGATCTCGACTTCTTCTCGAAGCTCAACTGTTACGCCAAGTCGTAGGTCTTTCAAATTCTCTGCAAATGCGTTCCCGTCAATGAGATCGATGGGTGGCGCACCATCCCGCTGCGCTTCTTTCCTCGCATCTCGGGTAAACGTGCCGGTTGTGATAAATAGGCCCTTATCGGCCCTACCAATCATTGCACCGCGGAAATCCCGAATAGCTCCAGAAGATACTGAACCTGCATACCGCTTGCATTGAAACACAACATGAAATGACAGTACTCCGCCGAGTTTGATGACGCCGACACCATCAATACCACCGTCACCGGATTTTCCAGTAACCTCTACATTGATGAATCCAAGTTCCCGCAACAGCCGTTGACTCAATCGTTCAAACGCGTCTGGCTCTATGGATTTCAGTAATTCTATGAGTTCCTCTTCCCAAGACAGCTCTTCTAGCTCTTCCGACTCTCCAACGACTTCCTTGGGAGACTCGCCAGGCTTTTTGATGCCAGAAAGCTCCTTTACAATTTTCTTCGCTTCTTTCTGATCAATTGTGGTCGTTTTTTGACCTTGAGCGGTCAGTGTCCAAATTGCACGCCCCGAATTTTCGAGAAGCCCTAGGCGCTTGAGGTAATTGCGTGCCCATGCCAGCCGATATGCCAGTTTCGTGGTGTTGCCTTGATGAATATCCTCGACTTCAAGATCGGAAAGATTCATTAGCAGGATTACCTGCTCCTCAATTTCGTTGTTCGTTCCCGACCCGCCCAGCTTGTGCAAAGCCTGCAACACGGGGTTGAACAGATCATCGTATCTATACTTGAAGTGCTCCACCAAGCTCTCCTTGTGAAATCTCACTATTTATTTAGAGGGAAAGATTCCACCTATCTATCCTCACAGGATGATTAGTTAAAAATGTGTCCGCCTAAATATAGCTGATTATAGGTGGTCACCCCAAAAAGTCGTTGGCTGCGATTTCGCCCTGTATTGATGTACTTTAAACGACGGTTTCGGACACATTCAAGCAAATTCTCAAATAAGTAGGACTCTGGTTCTATATAGAGGCGGAATACATCTTTGTTTAGGGTGCTTTTCGGGGGGGCATGCAAATAACCCCTATACGGAAATTTGCAATGCATCCAAGCCAATACAAACGTACTATACAGATAACTTGCGGCCTATCTAGCCAATTAAGTCAGATAGGCCGCAAATTATTTGTATGTCTGACTAACCTCAGGTGAATATACTGCGAAAGTAGATCTAAACGTATAGTTAGCCCAATAGCATGCAAAGCAGCTTAACTAAGGGAAAAAAGACGCATTAATGGCGAAGAATACAAAATCAGTAAAACAGCAAAAATCCTTTGAGCAAAACCTCTGGGACACTGCCGACAAGCTGCGGGGCACGGTGGAGTCTTCTGAGTATAAGCATGTTGTCCTCAGTCTGATCTTCCTTAAATTCGTCAGCGACAAGTTTGAAGCCCAGCGTCAGAAGCTCATGGACGAGGGCAGGGGCGACTACCTAGAAATGGTCGAGTTCTATGCCAAGGACAATATCTTTTACCTACCCGAGGCGGCCCGTTGGTCTACGATTCAGGCGCAATCGAAGCAGGATGATATCGCCTTGCTCATTGATACTGCTCTGCATACGGTGGAAAAGACAAATAAGGCTCTGCGCGGTGCGTTGCCGGATAACTACTTCTCTCGTTTGGGGTTGGATACGGCGAAGCTTGCCTCGCTGATCGATTCCATCAGCGATATCGATACGGTGGGGGACAAAGAAGAAGATGTGGTGGGCCGGGTCTACGAATATTTTCTTGGCAAGTTCGCATCAACTGAGGGTAAAGGCGGCGGCGAGTTCTACACCCCCAAGTGTGTGGTTAATTTGATCGCGGAGATGATTGAACCCTACCGGGGCAAGATTTACGATCCCTGCTGTGGTTCGGGCGGGATGTTTGTGCAGTCGGTTAAGTTTGTGCAGAGCCATCACGGCAACCAGAAGGATATTTCGATTTACGGTCAGGAACAGACGGGCACGACCTACAAGCTGGCGAAGATGAACTTGGCGATCCGAGGCATTTCGGGCAATTTGGGGGAGGTCCCTGCGGATACGTTCTTTAAGGATCAACACCCGGATTTGAAGGCGGACTTCATCATGGCGAATCCGCCGTTTAACCTGAAGCAATGGCGGGCGGATGATGAACTCACCGATGACCCGCGCTGGGCGGGTTATGAGACGCCGCCTACGGGCAATGCCAACTATGCTTGGATTTTGCATATGGTCAGCAAGCTTTCGGAGAACGGTGTTGCTGGGTTTGTGTTGGCCAATGGTTCGATGAGTACGAACACGAAGGGTGAGGGGGAGATTCGCCAGAAGCTGGTTAAGAATGATCGCGTTGATTGCATGATCGCGCTGCCGGGTCAGCTTTTTTACACGACTCAGATTCCGGTTTGTCTCTGGTTCTTGACGAAGAATAAAAAGGCGCAGACGGTCACGGGCCAAGGTGAAAGTAATTACCGCGATCGCACAGGCGAAACCCTATTTATCGATGCTCGCAACATGGGCAGCATGGTTGACCGTACCCACAAAGAACTGACAGCGGAGGATATTGCCACCATTGCCCGTACTTATCACGCGTGGCGCGGTGAGACGAAGGATGGGGCCTACGAAGACCAGCCGGGTTTCTGCAAGGCGGCGACGTTGGCGGATATTAAGGCGAATGACTATGTACTGACGCCGGGGCGGTATGTGGGGGCGGCGGCGTTGGCGGATGATGGGGTGCCGTTTGAAGAAAAGATGGCGGAGCTGACCCAGACGCTGTATCGGCAGATGGCGGAGTCGGAAAAGCTGGATGCGGTAATTAAGCAGAATTTGGAGGGGTTGGGGTATGGGAAGTAAGAAACATTCCAAGCTCCAAAAGGTTAAAGGCACAGAGTTGAACGAGTCCTCCCAACTGCTGCAAGATGTTCGGCAAATCATCACTGAAACCCGTGCGGGAGTTGCAGCCACGGTTAACATGGGCTTGACCTTGCTGTACTGGAAAGTGGGCGATCGGATTCGGCACGGAGTGCTTTTGGCAGCACGGGCTGACTATGGTGCGGAGATTGTCGCTACGTTGTCACGACAATTGGTGGATGAATATGGTAAGGGCTTTGGTGAGAAAAACCTCCGCCGGATGATTCAGTTTGCCGAGATTTTTCCTGAAGAACAGATTGTCGTAACGCTGTCACGACAATTGAGTTGGAGCCATTTTCTGGCGCTGCTCCCATTGGATAAACCATTTCAGCGAGATTTTTATGCAGAGATGTGCCGGGTTGAGGGCTGGAGTGTCCGAACTTTGCGGCAAAAAAATTGATGGGATGCTCTATGAGCGTACGGTGATTTCAAAGCAACCTGACGAAGTGATCAAGTATGAGCTAGAAGAACTGAAGGAGGCTGATAAGCTCTCTCCCAATCTGGTCTTTCGTGATCCCTATTTTTTGGATTTTTTGGGGTTGAAGGATCGCTATTTGGAAAAGGATTTGGAAGATGCGATCTTGCGGGAGCTGGAGAATTTTCTGTTGGAGCTGGGCAGTGGTTTCGCATTTTTGGCGCGGCAACGGCGTATCCAATTGGATAACGATGACTACTATATCGACCTGTTGTTTTATCATCGCCGCTTGAATCGGTTGATTGCGATTGATCTAAAGCTAGGGGATTTTAAGGCTGAATATAAGGGGCAGATGGAGCTTTACCTGCGCTGGCTGAGTAAATATGAAAAACAAGCTGGCGAAAACGAACCGCTGGGGCTGATTCTCTGTGCTGGAAAAAAACAGGAGCTGGTGGAACTGCTGGAGCTAGACCAATCGGGCATCCATGTGGCGGAGTATTTAACGGAGCTGCCGCCTAGGAAGTTGCTGGAAGATAAGCTGCATCAGGCAATTGAGAATGCTAGGGGACGGATGGAAAATCGGGGGAATGAAGATGGATAAGATGGCGGAGCTGACCCAGACGCTGTATCGGCAGATGGCGGAGTCGGAGACGTTGGATGGGGTGATTAAGCAGAATTTGGCGGGGTTGGGCTATGGAGAATAGGCCCATGCTAAAGGATTCGGCGGATTATCAGGCTTGGGTGGCGACGCTGAAGCAGCGATTGAAGTCGCTTCAGCTCAAGGCTGCGCTGGCGGTGAATGCGGCGCTGTTGGAGTTTTATTGGGCGCTGGGGGCCGATATTGTTGAGAAGCAGCAGACGGCAACTTGGGGGGATGGCTTTTTGAAGCAGCTTAGTCAGGATTTGATGGCTGAGTTTCCGGAGGTAAAGGGGTTTTCCTACCGTAATCTTCGGGCCATTCGTCAGTGGTATGTCTTTTACACAACGGGCGATGCAATTTGGCAACAGGCTGTTGCCAAATTAGAGCAAGCGTATTTACAGAAGCTGACACAGATTCCGTGGAGTCACAATTTGGTGATTGCGTCGAAGTGTGAGTCTCGGGAGGAGGCGCTGTATTACGTGGGTCAGACGATTGAGTTTGGCTGGAGTCGGGCGGTGTTGACGCACCAGATTGAGGGTGGGTTGTGGCAGCGGGAGGGGCGGGCGGTGGCGAATTTTGAGCGGACGTTGCCGTTGCCGCAGTCGGAGTTGGCGCAGCAGACGTTGAAAGATCCCTATGTGTTTGATTTTTTGGCGTTGACGAAGGATTATACGGAGCGGGATTTGGAGCGGGGGCTGGTTGAGCATATCACTCAGTTTTTGTTGGAGTTGGGGGCGGGGTTTGCCTATTTAGGGCGGCAGGTGCCGTTGCAGGTGGGGAGTCGGGAGTTCTTTTTGGATTTGTTGTTTTATCATGCGCGGCTGCATTGCTATGTGGTGATTGAGTTGAAGACGGTGGAGTTTGAGCCGGAGCACGCGGGGAAGTTGAATTTTTATTTGAAGGCGGTGGATGAGCAGTTGCGGCGGGAGGGGGATGAGCCGACGATTGGGATACTGATTTGTAAGGAGAAGGATCGGTTGGTGGCGGAGTATGCGCTGAGTGATATTCATAAGCCGATTGGGATTTCGGAGTATGAGTTGACGCAGTCGTTGCCGTTGGAGATTCGGTCGAGTTTGCCGAGTGTTGAGGAGATTGAGGCGGAGTTGATGCGGGAGGTGGATAGATGATGCGGGAGGCGGAGCGGTTGGATGGGGTGATTAAGGAGAATTTGGAGGGGTTGGATTATGGGCAGTGAGTGGCCAAAAGTCCGTTTAGGTGACTGTGTAGATTCCTGTTTGGGTAAGATGCTCGATAAGGAAAAGAATCGCGGTGAATTGTTCCCTTACCTTGGAAATAAGAATGTCCGCTGGGGAAGTTTTGCCACCAACGAACTTGCTCAAATGCGGTTTGAAGAGCATGAGCATGAACGCTACGGGCTTAGATACGGTGACCTTGTCGTTTGTGAAGGTGGTGAGCCTGGACGTTGTGCCATATGGAAAGATGAAATACCTGGGATGAAGATCCAGAAAGCACTTCATCGTATTCGAGCAAAGAAGAATGTAGATAATCGTTTTTTACACTACTGGTTTCTTACATCTAGCAGAAACGGAACATTAGAGCCTCATATTACTGGCACAACCATCAAGCATCTAACTGGGAAGAATATCGCTCAATTGGAGATCTTCCTTCCACCACTAGAAACACAAAAAGCGATCGCACACATCCTAGGCTCTCTCGACGACAAAATCGAACTCAACCGCCAGATGAACGCCACCCTGGAGGCGATCGCGCAAGCATTATTCAAGAGCTGGTTTGTGGATTTCGACCCGGTGATCGACAATGCCCTGGCCGCTGGGAACCCCATCCCCGAACCGTTGCAAGCTCGCGCCGAAGCTCGAAAAGCCCTGGGCGACAAGCGTAAGCCCCTGCCCGAAGCGATTCAGCAGCAGTTTCCCAGTGCGTTTGAATATAGCGATGAGCTGGGCTGGATTCCCGAAGGGTGGAGAGTCAATAAATTAAATTCACTGCTAGACATTCGATATGGAAAAGATCATAAAAATCTAGATGACGGAAAAATTCCTGTTTATGGTTCTGGGGGAATTATGCGCTTTGCAGAGAAACATCTATATGAAGGAGAAGCAATTCTTATTCCAAGGAAAGGTTCACTCAATAACCTAGTCTACTTAAATACTAAATTTTGGTGTGTAGACACAATTTTCTATGGCGTTCCACAAGCAGTTGAATTAGGGCATTATTTATATCTAACATTAAAACAATATGACCTTGTGGCGATGAACGTTGGATCTGCCGTCCCAAGCATGACAACAAAAGTCTTGAATGATTTAGATTTTCTTGTTCCAACATCTCTCACATTGAGCAGCTTTAACGAGTCTTTGGAAGAATTTAGAAAAGCCCAAAACTCATTTAGCCTAAACAATGATTCATTAACTCGACTTCGCGATACTCTCCTCCCCAAACTCCTCTCCGGCCAACTCCGCATTCCCGAAGCCGAAAAACGGGTAGCCGAGGCGATCTAAATGTCCTACCAGCCCCCCTTCACCATCACCCCCCAACTCATCAATCAGATCAGCACCATCTCCCAACATCTGGGTCAGCTTGACCGTGCCCCTCTCCAAGCCTCACCCCAACTCCGCAAACAAAACCGCATCCGCACCATCCAAGGCACCCTCGCCATCGAAGGCAACAGCCTCACCACCGACCAAATCACCGCCATCCTCAACGGCACCCCCGTCCTCGGTGCCCCCCGCGAAATCAGCGAAGTCCAAGGAGCCATCCGCGCCTACGAAACCCTCCCTAGCATCAACCCCACCCGCCGTCAAGACCTCCTCCAGGTCCATCGCCTGCTGATGGCCGATATCCTCACTGCCCCCGGCAAACTCCGCACCAGCAGTGTGGGTATATACAAAGACACCCCCGAAGGCCGTCAGGTTAGCCACGTTGCTCCCCCCGCCAAACAAGTCCCCCGCCTAATAGACGACCTACTCCACTGGCTCGCCACCACTGACCACCATCCCCTCATCACCAGCAGCGTCTTTCACTACGAACTCGAATTCATCCACCCCTTTACCGACGGCAACGGACGCATGGGCCGCCTCTGGCAAACCCTCATCCTTGGCCAGTGGAACGACCTTTTTTATCTACTGCCCATCGAAAGCCTGATTAAAGATCAACAAGATCGCTACTACCAAGCCCTCGAACAGGCCGACGCTAGGGCTGATAGCACCCCGTTTATTCTCTTTATGCTGGACATCATTGACACGACACTTCGCCAAAATATGGCAGCATCTACTCAGGCCAGTGCCCCCAGTCAGATTCCATTACCCACAGAAAATGTCCCAGGCGATCAAGTAAGCGATCAAGCTGATCAAGTAAGCGATCAAGTAAAACAGCTCCTCACCGTCATGGACGATCAGTACTGGAGTGCCAAGGATCTGATGGCGTGCCTTGCCCTTACCCGCAAACCCACCTTTCGTAAGCACTACCTCAACCCTGCCCTTCAGGCAGGATTGGTCGTGATGAAATACCCGGATAGCCCCCGCAGCCCTAAGCAAAAGTATAAGAAAGCATTGCTATAGAAACTTTTATTCAAGTCCTCATGAGTCAATTTACCGAAGCCCAACTCGAACAAGTGATTATCAAACTGCTCAGCGACCAGGGCTACCCCCACTACCTTGGCGATACGCTGGATCGCGCCCCCACCGAAGTCCTGCTCAAAGGCGATTTCCGCGCTTTCCTCTCCAGTCGCTACGCCGCCGATGGCATCACCCCCAACGAAATCGAATCCATCCTCCGCAAGCTAGAAGCCTACCCCGCCACCGATCTCTACGATTCCAACAAAGCCATCCACAAACTCGTCGCCGATGGCTTTTTACTCAAGCGCGAAGACCGTAGCCAAAAAGACCTCTACATTCAGCTCATTGACTACAGCGGCCTGCCCCTACAACGACAGCCCCAACCCGGCGAAGTGGACACCATCGTGGGCGGACGAGTTGCTGAGAAACCTGCTACCTATAGCCTGGGCAACCGCTACCGACTCGTGAACCAGCTCGAAATCGAAGGCAGCGAAACTCGCATCCCCGATGCCATTCTCTACATCAACGGCCTGCCCCTGGTTGTGTTCGAGTTCAAATCCGCCATCCGCGAGCAAGCCACCCTGTTCCAAGCCTACGAACAGCTCACCGTGCGCTATGTCCGCGACATTCCCGAACTGATGAAATATAACGCCCTCTGCGTCATCTCCGACGGCGTCAACTCTAAGCTGGGGTCACTCTTCTCCCCCTATGAATTCTTCTACCCTTGGCGCAAAGTAACCGGCCAAGAAGCGATCGCCCAGGACGGTATCAATGCCCTGCACACCCTGATCCAAGGACTGTTTAACCCCGATCGGCTGCGGCAGGTGATTCGACATTTTGTCTTCTTCCCCGATGTCTCCCGCAAAGACGAAAAGATTGTTTGCCGCTATCCCCAGTTTTACGCCGCCACCAAGCTCTACCAGAACATGCTAGAACACCGTAAGCCGCAAGGTGACGGCAAAGGCGGCACCTATTTCGGCGCGACCGGCTGCGGCAAAAGCTACACCATGCTCTTCCTCACCCGGCTGCTGATGAAAAGCCTCGACTTCGCCAGCCCCACCATTGTCCTGATTACCGATCGCACCGACCTAGACGATCAGCTCGCGCGCCAATTCACCAACGCCAAAGACTATATCGGCGACCAGACCGTAATCAGCGTCGAAAGCCGCGCCGAGCTGCGCCAGCACCTTAAGGGTCGCGCGAGCGGCGGTGTGTTCCTCACCACCATCCACAAATTCACTGAAGATACGGAATTATTGAGCGATCGCAGCAACGTGATCTGCATCTCCGACGAAGCCCACCGCAGCCAGATTAACCTAGACCAAAAAGTGCGCGTTACCCAAGACAGTGTTAAGCGCACCTACGGCTTCGCCAAATACCTGCACGACTCACTGCCCAACGCCACCTACATGGGCTTTACCGGCACCCCCATCGACGCCACCCTAGATGTATTCGGTGCGATCGTAGACAGCTACACCATGACCGAGTCGGTCAAAGACGACATCACCGTCCGGATTGTGTACGAAGGCCGCGCCGCCAAGATCGTACTAGACAACGCCAAGCTGGCAGAAATTGAAGCCTACTACGCCCAGTGCGAAGCCGAGGGAGCCAGCGACTACCAGATCAAGGAAAGCAAGAAAGCTACTACCAAGATGAGCACCATCCTGGGCGACCCCGACCGACTCAAGGCCCTCGCCGCTGATTTCGTGGCGCACTACGAAACGCGGGTCTCCGAAGGCGCGACCGTCAAAGGCAAAGCCATGTTTGTGTGCAGCAAGCGCGAGATTGCCTATACTTTATGGCAAGAAATCATTTCCCTGCGCCCCGAGTGGAACGAACCCTTGGCCTGCGAGGCAGGGGCAGAACTGAGCGCCGAAGAGCAGAAAAAGATCCTGCCCCTGGAACGGGTGAAGCTGATCATGACGCGGGGCAAAGATGACCCCAAGGCCCTCTACGACCTGCTGGGCACCTCAGAATACCGCAAGACCCTAGATACCCAGTTCAAGAACCCCAAATCCAACTTCAAAATCGCCATTGTGGTCGATATGTGGCTCACCGGCTTCGACATACCCGAACTAGACACCATCTACATTGACAAGCCCATTCAGCGCCACAACCTGATTCAAACCATCTCCCGCGTGAACCGTAAATTCGCCGGAAAAAATAAGGGCCTAGTGGTGGATTACATTGGCATTAAAAAGCAGATGAATCTTGCCCTGGCGCACTACAACCAGGCCGATCAGCAAAACATTGAAGAGATTGGACAATCCCTGATCGTCGTGCGCGATCACCTTGACCTGCTGCGCCAGCTGTTCCACAAGTTCGACGCCTCGCCCTATTTTACCGGCGAACCCCTGGCCCAGTTGAACACCCTCAATAACGCCGCCGAATTCGCACAGATCACCGACAAAATCGAAAAACGCTTCATGGCCCTAGTTAAGCGCATGAAAGCCGCTTACGACATTTGCATCGGTTCAGAATTCCTCACCCAGAACGAGCGGGACTGGGTGCATTTCTATCTGGCTGTGCGCTCAATTGTGTTCAAGCTCACTAAAGGAAACGCGCCCGACACCGCGCAGATGAACGCCAAGGTACGCGAGATGATCGCCGAAGCCCTGAAAGCCGACGGCGTGGAAGAGATCTTCAAACTGGGGGATGAAGCCGCAACCGAGATCGATATCTTCAACGACGACTACCTAGCCAAGCTTGAGAAAATAAAACTGCCCAACACCAAGGCCAAATTGTTGCAGCAACTATTAGCCCGCGCGATTGAGGATTTTAAGAAAACCAACAAAGCCAAGGGCGTGGATTTTTCCAAACAGTTCCAGTCCTTGGTGGAACGCTATAACGATCGTAGAGAAGAAGATGTGCTGGTGGGCAACGTGGTCGAAGATTTCACCGACGAGATTCTCAACCTGCTGGATGCGCTGAAAAAAGAGAGAGAATCCTACAAAGATCTGGATATCGACTTTGAAGAAAAGGCCTTCTACGACATTCTCAATGCGATCGCCATCAAGTACGACTTCAGCTATCCCGAAGCCAAACTGATTACTCTATCGAAAGCCATCAAAGTCATCGTAGATGACAAGGCCCAATATACCGACTGGAGTCAGCGAGACGATATCAAAGCGGCATTGAAAGTAGACTTGATTCTGGCCCTGGCGAAGCACGGTTACCCCCCCGTGGCGAATGATGAGGTGTACAAAGACATCCTGGAGCAGGCGGAGAACTTCAAAAAGTACCGCCTTGCAACACAGGGCTAATGTTACTACTCCTGAAAGAACTGACGGCAATCAGGCAATCGGTTAGACCGTCTATCTCGTAGTGTATCGCGTCAAAGGAAATTGACTAGAAATACTTCGTGTGCTGTCGGGTAAGCGAAATATTGATCGCTTATTGTCAGAGCCAGACTTCAAATAGCTTCTCTTATAGCAGCCGATAGAACAATCATTGATATTCCTTTAACGCCTTATGTGTAGGAGATTTATACCCCTTAGCCGGAGATTTAACATAACCCCAAATATTCGCAAATATCTTGGGTTTGATATGTGAGATCGCACTACCCCTGTCCAAAAGATAATCATTTAGCTAAGAGGCGATTCTCCGTAAGAGAGGCTACGCCATCGCCATTTTCTGTTGAATCCTAGCCATCCAAGGCTCGCGGCCATAGATACCTGCTTTGAGATCGGAGATACGAAAGTCTTGGCCTAGCTCATCCCAGAAGACATGCTCCCCGCTTAGCTCAACGGCTTCTAGCTGCGCCTCAGTTGCTTCGACTGGCACCCAGTCATTGCCGTCGTATCTGACCATCTCAAGCAGGCATACTGGCCAGATACCGGCAGAGCCATCGGCAAAATCGATCACTAACGCTTTCTGTTCTCGGTCGTAGTGAGCATTAATGGCTTTATTGCGCAGTCTAACGGTGAAGTTGTGCGGCGGCAGATAACCTTGGAGACTCACCAATACCCTCGGTGCCGTCCGCACCAACGTAGTGTTAGCCTTCGCCATTACGTTCGATCTCACGCTCAATAATATCTTTGACAAAATCAGGGAGTTCCTTCTCCACGCTGACAGCCCTTTGCTTGAGCCTTTCATAAATTTCAATGTCATCTCCTTCCCAAAGCAGATCTATTCTTCTGACCTGCCGCATTGCAATATGCTCATAGCTTTCTGGATACGCCCAGTAACAGGATAGACAAATAGACTGATCCTTAATGCTGTTCCAGTTTTCGCAATGTTCGCATGACCAAGATTTAGCCCGGTTAGCAGAGCCACAAAGCAACATGAAATTTTCTGGGGCTAGATCTGGCTCACCATCAACTTCAAAAGGAACACGATGATCAATTTGTAACTCGCGTTCATCTACCTCTTCAAGATAAATAAAACATCTGCATCCGTATCTGCTAATCAGTGCATCTTTAATTTGCTTAGATAAACCTGTTCTTCCAGAGAGCCGAGTGAATCTTGCTTTGCTAATATCTCCAAATCGATATGCAGCTATTCTTCTGCCGTCATTTCCGGTGACATAAAAGGTTTCTAACGGGATACCATTCTCTCTGACATCTCTAGCTGCTCTTGGAGCATGGTTATAACCGTAGGTTTCTTTCAATTCCTCAGTTGTAATAAATCCGTGTTGCAAGATGTGATCAATGACCGTCTTTGGTCGTTTTGCTGTTACAGAACGGCAAAGTTCCAAAAAGTCATCGGGTAGCTGCTGCGAATTCTCCATGCTTTTCCAAGAGGGTTAGCTGCTTTGGTTTCTTGCCAATATACTTAAAATCACAGATTTCAGTATTCGTTAAGCTTGTGGATAAACTTGGCGACAAGTACAATGACTCGATTGTCGTTTCTTCTTTGCCCAGTAATGTAGACTGTGAAGACCTGCCAACTTCGATTTCGATTCTTTTAAGATTTAAGCGTTCAGGAAGAACCTTGCCAAAAGCCTTATTACCCAATTTACCGTCATAACTGATAGCAAACGCAGCTACTTTTCGGTTTAACCGTTCAAGAGCTAACACAAAATCATCGAAATTTATCCCAGACAGATACCTTGAATCTCTATTTCCGCATACACCTTGGTATGGAGGATCCATATAAATAAAATCACCTTCCTGGACTTGCTCTAATACTTCTCGATAATCTAAACTCGTAAACTTGCATTTGCCTTTGAGAAGACTAGACACACCTGCTATATTTTTTCTCATTGTCTCAGGTCGTGTTCCTTTGCGCCTTTTGTCCGGGCTTTGGTTGAACAATCCTTCAGAGTTGTAGCGAACCGAACCTTTAACACATCTTGCTAGTAGATAAAGGAATAATCTTGGATCATTAGTCTCATTGAATTTTGATCTAACTTCAAAATAATGGGCTACAGAATTAGTATGTTGCTCATTCCATAGCTTTAAATAAAAATCTGCTATTTCGTCTGGTCTTTCTATAGACAGTTCCAGTAGCTCGATTAGCGGCTTGTTCAGATCATTTAACCAAAAACTTTGGGTAATCTGACTTGCAGACGTAGCAACACTAATCGCAGCAGTTCCAGCAAAAGGTTCTACCAACCTACTGAATTTTTTCGGGAAAAGCTGGAGGATGTGCTTAGCCAGATTCCTTTTGCTACCTTGATATTGAATAAAGTGTGGTAGATTCGCCATCGCCATATAAGAACAAATGATCTTGCAGCAGTTTACCACGATATTTTAGCTTGTCGCTTAACTTCAGCTTTCCAAGTGGGACAGGGGGCGAGGCTGAAGCCTAAGACGGCTAACTTCTTTTTAGACGGAATTTTTCCTCATATCCACCCAGATACAGGTAGATATGAGGAAAAATTCCTGCGATCTTCCCAAATCAGGTGGATATGAGGAAACTTTCTGCATAATAAGCTGCTCAAGGTGGATCTGAAGAAACTTTCCGCATATCTTCAAATGTGTACGGATGTCGCTATAGGTATCATCAAACACATGTATTGTGCTTGGATGGTGATGGAACCACGCCCCAAAAAGCTTTAAGACCATCTGCGAGAGGTCATTCGGCTCAAGCACTATGCTTACCGAACGGAAGAAACCTATGTGCAGTGGGTGAGGCGCTACATCCTGTTTCATGAAAAGCGCCACCCGCGTGAAATGGGGCGCATAGAGATTGAAGCTTTCTTGACTCATTTGGCGGTTCAGCAGCAAGTCGCTGCCTCCACCCAGAATCAAGCTCTCAACGCCATTTTATTAACGTAACGGCAAAGCCAAATGCAAATTACCCTGAACATTCCAGACCAACTCATACAGGGGCATCTTCCTAACTCAGCAGATTGGTCAGCTCTCTCTTCTCAAAGCGCTCTACGGTCAGTTAATCATTCCTGACGCCGTCTTTCGGGAAATCAAAGCCTTAGAAACCTTTGGTATTGATGTATTCTAGCGTTCAAACCGCAGACTGGATCGAGGTTCGGGCTGTGTGCGATCAGAGGCTAGTTGAAAAGCTAGTGATGGAAGTTGATAATGTGATTGGCTTTGATAAGCACTGGGATCTGCTATTTTTTGATACTTATTCGGGGTTTGATTCGCCGCTCCGAAGCAGGTGATCGCATCACAAAAATCCGAACCTAGACTTAAAGATAAGCTGACGGAGACAAAGCGGGGTAGGCTCAGGTTTGGCGATCGCAAGCCTCTATCCTCCGAACCCCCTGTTTGATAAAATCAAACGCTCACCCACATTCATTACCCCCTAGAGACCCCCTAGCGGGGCTGCGCAGTTAAGGAGACTGTTTCCAATGGCCAAAATGTATTACGACAGCGATGCCAACCTGGATTTACTCAATGGCAAAACGGTGGCCATCATCGGCTACGGCTCGCAAGGCCATGCCCATGCGCTTAACCTCAAAGACAGCGGGGTAAATGTCATTGTTGGGCTCTATGAAGGTAGCCGGTCTATTGCAAAAGCCGAGGCTGAAGGGCTCACGGTTAAATCTGTCGCCGATGCGTCCAAAGCCGCCGACTTCATCATGATTTTGCTGCCCGACGAAGTTCAGCGCAGCGTTTATAAAGACAGCATTGAACCCGGCTTAGAAGACGGCAACGTGCTTGCCTTTGCCCATGGCTTTAACATCAACTTTGGCCAAATCATCCCGCCTGCTGGTGTTGATGTTGTGATGGCCGCGCCCAAAGGGCCTGGTCACCTCGTGCGCCGCACTTACGAGCAAGGCCAAGGCGTACCCGCCTTATTTGCTGTGTATCAAGACGCTTCAGGTCAGGCTCGTGACCTTGCGATGGCCTACGCCAAGGGCATCGGCGGCACCCGTGCAGGTGTGCTCGAAACCACCTTCCGCGAAGAGACCGAAACCGATTTGTTCGGTGAGCAGGCAGTGCTATGCGGCGGCCTTAGCGAACTGATCAAGGCTGGGTTTGAAACACTGGTAGAAGCAGGCTACCAGCCAGAGCTCGCCTACTTTGAGTGCCTGCACGAAGTCAAGCTAATTGTAGATTTGATCGTAGAAGGTGGCCTCGCCAAAATGCGCGATAGCATCTCTAATACAGCTGAATACGGCGACTATACCCGTGGTCCACGCGTGATTACCGCTGATACTAAGGCAACCATGAAGCAGATTCTCAAGGAGATTCAAACTGGCCAGTTTGCACGTGAGTTTGTGCTAGAAAGTCAGTCAGGCAATGCGGGCTTTAATGCGACGCGTCGGATCGAAGCAGAACATCCGATTGAGGAAGTGGGTAAAGACCTCCGAGCCATGTTTAGCTGGCTAAAAAAAGTATAGCCTGATACTTTTTAGTATATTTGACCCTCTCAAATCCGCTCAAAAAATCCGTCAGTAGACTCATACAGCACTGGCGGATTTTTTTGACTAACTTTTTGAACAGTGGCGTGCTAAACAGGCGTTTTAAACAGTGGCGCGCAAGCATTTTGGCTGCATTTTGCCTGCATTTTGACTGTAGCTAAAATGCTTGACTGGTATCGAATTTTACCGATTAGTCTCGTACCTTATGACTTTATATAGGTTCATCCTTTGTGAAGGATATGGGTATACCCTTGATAAAATCCCTGTGAAATAAGCCGCGTTAAAACGACAGCGATTCGTCTGCGCCCTCTGACGCTTTTTTGACTGCCTCTCTTGTTCCTTGTGACCTATCCTTTGTGACCTATGCAATCTAAAGACATCAACGCTGTTCCCTTGCACTCTGATCCGCTTCAGTCAGAAGATGATCGGACCGGCTTAACACCAGAGATTCTAAAGCGTGCATTTCTAGACAATTTATTCTACGTACAGGGCAAATCCCCGGAGATTTCGACCCTGCAAGACTATTACATGGCGCTGGCCTACACGGTGCGCGATCGCATGTTGCACCACTGGCTCAGTTCTGCAAGCACCTACCGAGCCCAGCAGTCGCGTACTGCGGTTTACCTATCAGCCGAGTTTTTGATGGGCCCTTACCTGGGCAACAACCTTATTAACCTGGGGCTGTACAAAGTGGTAGAAACCGCTATGGCCGACCTGGGCCTGAGCCTGCCAGAAATTATGGCCCAAGAGAAAGAGCCTGGTTTGGGCAATGGCGGCTTAGGCCGACTCGCCGCCTGCTATCTCGACTCAATGGCGACGCTACAAATCCCCTCGCTGGGCTATGGCATTCGCTACGAGTTCGGTATTTTTCAGCAGGAGCTGCACGACGGCTGGCAGGTTGAAAAAACCGATCAGTGGCTAGCTGAGGGCAATCCTTGGGAAATTGCGCGGCCCCAGTGGGCGACCGAAGTAAAGCTGGGCGGCCATACCAAAGCCTATAGCGATATTCAGGGCAACTACCGAGTTGAGTGGCTGAGCGATCGCGTGGTCAAAGGCATCCCCTACGACACGCCCATCCTTGGCTATCAGGTCAACACCGCGACAACGCTGCGCCTGTGGAAAGCCGAATCTCCCGATGCCTTTGACTTTAGTGCGTTTAACCAGGGCGACTACTACGGCGCGGTCAACTCCAAAATCGTCTCCGAAAACATTTCCAAAGTGCTCTATCCCAACGATGAGCACTTAGAAGGCAAACAGCTTCGCCTAGAGCAGCAGTATTTCTTTGTGTCCTGCTCACTCCAAGACATGATCCGCATCCTGCTGCGTGACGGTCTCTCAATTGAGCAATTCCCCGAAAAGTACACAATTCAGCTCAACGATACGCACCCTGCGATCGCCGTTGCCGAACTCATGCGCCTGCTCATCGACATCCATCAGCTAGAGTGGGATCACGCCTGGGAAATCACCCAAAAATCTCTGGCCTATACCAACCACACCCTACTGCCCGAAGCGCTAGAGCGCTGGCCGATCGATCTATTTGGTTCCCTGCTGCCCCGCCATCTCGAAATTATTTACGAAATCAACCGCATCTTCCTAGAAGATGTCCGACTTAAATTTGGCCAAGACAATGAGCGCCTAGCTCGGATGTCTATCATTGACGAAAGTGGCGGTCGCTACGTGCGCATGGCCAACTTAGCCTGCGTGGGCTCCCATGCCATCAACGGCGTAGCCGCGCTCCACACAGAGCTACTCCAGCAAACAGTTCTCAACGACTTTTACGAACTATTTCCCAATAAGTTCATCAACAAAACCAACGGCGTCACGCCTCGTCGCTGGATGGTGCTTAGCAACCCCAAGCTCACCCGATTGATCAATCAGCGCATCGGCACCGACTGGCCCACGCACCTCGATCAGCTCAAGCGATTAGAGCAGTTTGCTGACGACCCCGGCTTCCGAACCGAGTGGCGGCAAATTAAGCAGGCCAACAAAGAAGCACTGGCCCTGCGGATTGAAAGAGCCACAGGTGTAAAGGTCAGCCCAACCTCAATGTTTGATGTCCAAATTAAGCGAATGCACGAGTACAAGCGGCAGCAAATGAACGCGCTGCACATTATCTCGCTGTACAACCAGCTTAAGCAAAACCCCGACATGAACATTACGCCCCGCACCTTTATCTTTGCGGGCAAAGCAGCACCGGGCTACTTCATGGCCAAGCTCATTATCAAGCTAATCACCTCTGTAGGGCGCGTGGTCAACCGCGATCCCGATGTTCGCGACCAGCTCAAGGTGGTGTTTTATCCCAACTACAACGTCACCAACGCACAGCCTATCTATCCGGCTTCCGACCTTTCTGAGCAAATTTCAACCGCAGGCTTTGAGGCTTCGGGTACCGGCAACATGAAGTTTGCGATGAACGGTGCCCTCACCATCGGCACCTTAGATGGTGCCAATGTTGAAATCCTAGAAGAAGTTGGGGCTGAAAACTTCTTCCTCTTTGGCCTTAAGGCCCATGAGGTTACTGAGCTCAAGGCATCTGGCTACAACCCTCGCGATTACTACGAAAGCAATGCAGATCTGCGAGCCGTGATTGATTTGATCGGTTCCGGCATCTTCTCTAGCGGTGATACCGAGCTGTTTAAGCCCCTCACCGACAACTTGCTCAACCAAGATCGCTTTATGGTACTCGCTGACTATCAGGCCTATGTAGACTGTCAAAAAGAAGTCAGCGAAGCCTATCAAGATCAGGACAAATGGGTGCGCATGTCGATTTTGAACGCCGCTCGGATGGGTAAGTTCTCCTCTGACCGCTCTATTCAGGAGTACTGCGACGAAATTTGGAATATCAAACCTGTGCCAGTAGAGCTAAAAGAATATGCCAGAACGCTGACGGTTCTCACCGATGATAGTGCTCGTTTATGATCATATTGAGCTAGCTGTGTAAACTATCCAATCAAATCCCTAGCTTTCAAACCCATGAGAGCTAGGGATTTTTTGTCTGTAAAAAGCCTATGCCATACACAACTTGGAAGGTTGATGACCTTTACGGCTTATCTTTAAGACTCATCTTTAAGACTCATCTTTAAGACTCACCTTTAAAACTGATAAAGACTATTCACGGATCAGGATTATTCTTTGAGGGGCTGGCCCGTGATCGCAGACTCTAAATACTTAGTGGCAGGTGGCACATACTCTCCGTTTATTTTCACGCGAAAGTCGTAATGCTCACCAGTCCCAAGGCCGCTATTGCCCGAATAGGCAATCACCTCGCCTGCGGCGGACTCGCCCTCTTTGCAGCCATTTTCTGACATATGTAATGACTGAAATACATAGCCTGGGTAAGATTCAGCGGTTTGATTCACCACCCAACCGCCGCCGTCTTCATCCCACCAGCATTTGACGGTCGTTTTATCGCCTGCTTTGCCCACTGCATAAATGGGGGTGCCCACGGGCGCGGCTAAGTCAACGCCGTTGTGCGGTACGTTGGGCTCGCCAGTAACCGGATGAAAGGGGCGGATGCCGTACTCATCGCTGACGGTATAGCCTGCCACAATATCGCCCGTGATGGGGGTAATGATATCTTCAATGCTCTCTTGCCCCGTAATCACGCCGGTCGTGATGCTGATAATGCGATCGGCAATATACAGCAATGAACCGATGATGACCGCAGCGCAAACTGCGGTCATGATGAGCCGAGGTAAGGAAATATCTGAAATTGAAAATTTGATATCGTCATCGTCTTCGATTGGCTGATCGAGGTTAGGCGAAACCGATGGGGGGGTATGAATGTGAATATGCTGCGGCATCGCCGAGGCCTGAATAGCTGGTGGCCTCAGATTAGGCTGTGAATCAGAAGGTATAGCGGCGGCTCGGACGGGAGAATGAAAAGACTTCGGCAGATGGGTAGCGCTGCTGCTAGGCAAAACGGCATCGCTCTCAATAATGGATAGCTCGCCGCGTCCTATCTTTTCGAGCATGTCTGAAACGCTACTGCATCCGGCTGCGATCGCAGCTAATCTGGCCCCTTCCCACCCCGGTTCACTCACCGTTACCCGGCAGGGCAGCTTGGGGCTAGCCGTCTGACCAGCGCGAGCAGATTTTTGCGGAAAGGAAGAAGGAGCCACTTAAAGCACAGTACTCAAAGGCACAGTAATTAGCAGCATTATAACCAGCAGTTGTTGCCAGCCGTCAGCCAAGACGAAAACATAATAGCCTAAACAAGTTAAATATCATCGTCATGCAAAACTGGATGAAACCTGTATGAAAAAGGCACCCCAAAACGACTGGAACAACCGAGCCGCCCCCACTACTCCCACTACTAGTGCCGCCCCTGCCCTCCCGATCGAAGGAGACGATGCGCGGCGGCATTGGGACTATCACTACGATGAAATCGGCATGGTTCCCGGTACGCTCGTGATTGACGACGATGCTTCGCCCACTGAGCTAACGCTGATTGACTATAGCCCTGAGTCGGCAATTCGGCAAAAACTGCGATCGCCCGAAGAAGCCGCCGAACACCTTACCAGCAACCATATCTCCTGGATAGATTTACAAGGGCTCGGGAATGAAGATGTGCTCAACCGTTTAGGCAGCGTATTTCACCTGCATCCCCTCATGCTCGAAGATGTCGTCAACGTCCCTCAGCGGCCCAAAATTGAGTACTACAGCGATCAGGTGCTCATCATTACCCGCATGGTGATGATGGCCCCCGACTCCGATAACGACGATCCTCACTTTTTGAGCGAACAGCTGAGCTTTGTGCTGGGTAAAAACTACCTACTCACCGTTCAAGAAGAGCTCAACAGCGATTGCCTAGATCCTGTGCGTAACCGCATTCGCCAAAATGTCGGACGCATCCGCCAGCAGGGCGCAGACTATTTGGCCTACGCGCTGCTAGATGCCGTCATTGATGCCTACTTTCCCGTCCTAGAAGCATATGGTGAATATATCGAGTCGCTAGAAGACGAGGTCATTTTCAATCCCACAAGGCAAACAGTGCAAAAAATCTATCGTGTGCGCCGTCAGCTCATGGGGCTGCGGCGTTCTATTTGGCCGCAGCGCAATGCGCTCAACCAGCTAGTGCGTGACGGCAGCAGTGAGCTAGTCGGTGCCGAGGCTCGCGTTTACCTGCAAGACTGCTACGACCATGTAGTGCAGGTTCTTGACATTGTAGAAACCTATCGAGAACTCACTGCAAACCTCATGGATGTATACCTCTCTTCGGTGAGCAACCGGATGAACGAAGTGATGAAAACGCTGACGGTGGTTTCGTCTATTTTCATTCCGCTCACCTTTATTGTGGGGGTATACGGAATGAACTTCGATACCTCAGTATCACCGTGGAATATGCCCGAGCTGGAGTTTTACTGGGGATACCCGCTATGCTGGGCGACAATGATTGCGATCGCCCTGACCCTCTCCTATTACTTCTGGCGCAGAGGCTGGTTTGACAACACAGCCGCCAAGCCGCCTAAGCAATTGGGCTAATAATTAGCCTAGCCCTGGCAAAGCAGCAAGCCTGGGAAAAGCAGCCAGTAAATCCGAGCTGCAAACCACGCCCAAAACGATTAAAGTTGCCCAAACGATAAAGTCCTGAGATACTCTTTAGCACCTTGCTCAATTCGCTCAACTCGCTCAACTTGCTCAACTATCCTGCTCAACTATTAGGTATGCTCTTGCAATGGAACTCAAAGCACTAATTAAAGACATTCCTGACTTTCCTCAGCCTGGTATTATCTTTCGAGATATCACCACCCTTCTGCAAGACCCTGCCGGTTTACAACACACCATCGCTCAAATTACTGAACAGGGCGCACCGTTAGCAGCTGATTACATTGCAGGCATTGAGTCTCGCGGCTTTATTTTTGGGATGCCCGTGGCGCATCAGCTACAAACCGGATTTATTCCCATTCGCAAAGGCGGTAAGCTGCCGAGAGAAGTGCACAGCATCGCCTACGAACTAGAATACGGCCAAGATCAGCTAGAGGTTCATCAAGATGCCTTTAAACCTAACAGCAGGGTCTTGATTGTTGATGATCTGCTAGCAACTGGGGGAACAGCGGCGGCGGCGGCCAAACTCATCGACAAAGCAGGTGCTAAAGTCGTTGGGTTTGCCTTTGTGATTGAGCTGAACGGTTTGGCAGGACGTAATAACTTACCCTCAGATATTCCTATCATCAGCTTAGTTCAGTACTAGCAGTTCAGTACTAGCAGTTCAGTACTAGCAGTTCAGTACTAGCAGTGCAGTACTGAACTGGCAACGGTTAGAGCGCTAAACCGTTTTGCCTTAGCGCTATGTTCGTCTCAGTTTCCTGTTCGCTTTCGAGTAGTCGCTTATGTCGTCCTCTTTACAGTCACCTGCATCCCCAATCGCACCCTTTAGAAGAGTCGCTTCGCTCATTCGCGGCTTTTTCTTTGGTGAAACCACGCTATATATTCTCAAACGGCTTTTTCAGGCGGCCCTGACGCTGCTGCTAGCCAGTGCCCTGAGCTTTTTAGTAGTGCAGCTAGCACCGGGCGACTTCTTAACGCCTTTTCGGCAAAGCACTGAAATGTCGCCTGAGACCCTAGCCCAGCTATCCGCAGACTTTGGTTTGGATAAGCCCTTGTGGGTACAGTATCTCAGCTGGCTTAGGCAGGCTGTGACCCGATTTGACTTTGGCATTAGCTTTGCCTACCAGCGACCGGCGCTAGAGCTGCTGTGGGAGCGAGTACCGAATACGCTTTTGCTGTCGGCGGCTTCTATTTTGGTGACCTGGGCGATCGCCATCCCGCTCGGCATTGTCAGCGCGGTCAATTACAACCGCTGGCCCGACCGTTTTTTACGGCTATTTAGCTACATTGGCCAGGGCTTTCCAACCCTGATTACCGGTATTCTGCTGCTATTTTTCGCGCAGCTCGTTGCCCCACTGTTTCCGGTAGGTGGGCGCACTAGCCTTTTCCACGACGATCTCAACTGGATTGGCAAAATCCTCGATGTGAGCTGGCATCTTATTTTACCGACCTTGGCGCTGAGCATCACGAGCTATGCGGGATTGCAGCGCATCGCTCGTGGCCAACTGCTAGATGTACTCCGACAGGACTATATCCAAACGGCCAGGGCAAAAGGACTGCCCGAAAACAAAGTGATTTATGTCCATGCGCTGCGCAACGCCATTAATCCCTTGATCACTCTATTAGGCTTTGAGTTTTCCTCATTGCTAAGTGGTTCATTTATTGTTGAAACTTACTTTAGCTGGCCCGGACTTGGCACCTTGACCCTAGAAGCGGTTCAAAAGCAAGACCTCTATTTAATTATGGCGAGCCTGGTGCTGGGTGCCGTCATGCTAATTGTTGGTAACCTCCTCGCCGACCTCGCCCTTGCCTTCGTTGATCCTCGCATTAAGCTATCTCGGATGAATTGAGGGAGCTGTCTTTATGAATCAAGCTCGCTCTTTTGCCAGTCTGTTCATTGGCTTTATCGTGTTTGGCGTGGTGCTATGGATTGCGCGCACCGTTCACCAAGAGCTAAACGACGTAGGCTTTGCCCAAACGGTATTGATTGGCACGGGAGGCTGGGCGACAGGCTGGCTAGTGGGCTTTTTGCTCTCTCCTAGCACCAGTCAAGAAATTAAAAAGTTCAGTCAGGCGGCTTCTACGATTAGCGCATTTATAGGTGGGTTTGTCCTTGCTAAGCTAGAGCCTTCGCTAACGCCGTTGTTTGAAAATGGACGGCTGATCAATGAGCCGATTTACGGCATTCGGCTGCTGATTTTTATGATTTGCTTTGCGATCGCAGCCATTAACATGTACGTATATCGTGAAGGCCGCCGCTATTAACTCCTATGCCTATTCAAGACTTCACTGACTTCGTTGTAGGCAGCCTAGCAGCGCTGTTCCCCGTTATTGACCCCATTGGCAGTGTGCCTATCTTTTTGGTGCTCACGGCGGGCGTTCCTGCTCCTTTGCGGCGTAGCTAGTCGTCCCTGAAAAACCCAACTCAGTGCTGGGCGATCGCTTACAGCGGTCATTGTCATTGCCCAGCGCTGAGCTACGCCATCGCGAAAGTGCCTGCAGCATCCAGGCAGCAACGGTAGAGCTTACGGAGGTTAAAACCGCAGGCCGTTAGTAGCGCGTTGATGCGGTCGCCCTG
>Ga0076929_100612_pt1 | contig 23608 bp, 22 predicted proteins | sample HotLakConUCCSL28_FD_87104 | JGI IMG/M metagenome (GOLD analysis project Ga0076929, IMG submission 87104) | Hypersaline microbial mat communities from Hot Lake, Washington, USA - Hot Lake Consortium UCC-SL28 (version 3) (version 3) | ecosystem: Environmental > Aquatic > Thermal springs > Hot...
ATGAACATTCATGGGTTTGGCACGAAAATAATCTATGTTCTCACTCAACATCATGATTAATCCTCGATCATCGGAAACACTTGCCTTTGTGCAACAAGTGAAAAAAGGAAATCCCAGACTATCCACTGCTAAATGTCTTTTAATACCATTGGTGAGTTTATACCTACAAAATCCTTTACTCTCTACTCCTGCACTACAAGTATTTTGTACTGCTTGAGAATCAATGATTATTAATCGAGTCCAAGTGGATTTTTTTTTACTTTTTCCCTTAGTTGCTTATGAAGCTCACACATCACCATTTCAAAGATACCCTCTTTTTTCCAGTTTTTATAATGCCAGTAAACTGTAGAATAAGGCGGTAAATCCTTGGGTAAATCAGACCAATTACAGCCATTTTTGAGTTGATAAAAAATACCATCCCAAATTTGTCTTTTAGACCACTTTGGTGGACAAGTTCGTTTCTTTTTTGGTAACAGAGGTTTGATTACTTCCCATTCTTCATCACTTAGACTGCTAGAATATGCCATCCTTCTATTTCTCTATGTTTTCATCTCAATATTCTACTAGATACCAAATGGGTTCTATACGTTTCCCAACTCCACTCGATAAAAGTTGTTTTTGAAATAAAGGCTCAAATGTTTGAGCCCAATCATCGACATGGCAGAATAATTCATCTAAACTAGACATAGGACAATATAGTAATTTAAATTTGTGGTTACTTTTAGCTTACTATTTGTCCTTTCTCTTATCCCGAACTCAGGTTAACTACATGTACGCCTAGTTTTATTTTTGATAGGATCAGAGTATTAACGATAACGCCTGTGATACCCATGCCGAATCATCTTCTCCATGCCCAAAGCCTTTACTTGCGCAAACACGCTCATAACCCCATTGACTGGTATTCTTGGGGAGAAGAAGCCCTGAGTAGGGCAAAACAGGAGCAAAAACCTATTTTTCTTTCCATTGGTTATTCTAGTTGTCATTGGTGTACGGTGATGGAGGGTGAGGCTTTTTCTGACAGTGCGATCGCACTTTACCTAAACAATAATTTTATCGCCATCAAAGTAGATAGAGAAGAGCGCCCCGACATCGACAGCATTTATATGCAAGCCCTACAAATGATGACAGGGCAAGGAGGATGGCCCCTCAATATCTTCCTTACCCCCGATGACTTAGTACCCTTTTATGGTGGCACATATTTCCCCCTCGAACCCCGTTACGGGCGCCCCGGCTTCCTCCAAATCCTCGAATCCATCCACAACTTTTATCATCAACAAACCGAAAAACTCAACGCCCTTAAACAAGAAATAGTCGGCATTCTTGAAAAGAATAGTAACCTCAAACCCAATCCAGGCAATCACCTTAACCCCAAACTCCTCAGCCAAGGACTAGAAAAAAATAGCAAAATTTTAGCCCGTAACGAATACGGTAGCCCTCGTTTTCCCATGATGCCCTATAGCAACACCACCCTAGTAGGTATCCATACCCTTTCCCCCGAAAATGCCAACAAAGCCCATGAACTGTGCATCCAAAGGGGTATAGACTTAGTAAATGGCGGAATTTATGACCATGTGGGCGGAGGATTTCATCGTTATACCGTGGACTCTACATGGACAGTTCCCCACTTTGAAAAAATGCTCTATGATAATGGTTTAATCATGGAATTCCTTGCCAACCTTTGGAGTAGTGGCACAGAAAAAACCCAATATCGGGTTGCCTGTGAAGGCACACTGGCTTGGCTAGAAAGGGAAATGAGCGCTCCCGAAGGCTACTTTTACAGCGCCCAAGATGCCGATAACTTCCCCAATATTCAAGATGAAGAGCCCGAAGAAGGAGATTTCTATGTTTGGCATTACCTCGATTTGCAACAAATTCTTAGTCATGAAGAATTAATTGCCTTTCAGGAAGTATTCACCATCAGCAATGAGGGCAACTTTGAAGGGAAAAACGTCTTACAAAAACATCCTGACAAACCCATCACCCCCCTAGTTAAAACCGCCCTCGATAAACTTTTCACCATGCGCTATGGGCAAAAACCAGATAAATTAACCACCTTTGCCCCTGCCCGTAACAATGACGAAGCCAAATCCCTAGAATGGTTGGGGCGTATTCCCCCTGTCACCGATACAAAAATGATTGTAGCATGGAATAGTTTGATGATTTCAGGATTAGCAAGGGCTTATGGAGTTTTTGGAGATAGTAAGTATTTAGATTTAGCGGAAACTGCTGTTAAATTTATCCTCAAAAATCAATGGGAAAATCAAAGATTACACCGTTTAAATTATGGTAATAAAGTTAGTACATTGGCTCAATCAGAAGACTATGCTTTTTTGATTAAAGCCCTCCTAGATTTACAACAAAATTCTCTCAATGCAGGAAATTATTGGTTAGAAAAAGCTATCAAAGTACAAGAAGAATTTGACCATTATTGTTATGATCAAGAGGATGGTGGATATTATAACAATGCCCATGATAATAGTAACGATTTACTGATCAAAGAAAAGGGTTATATCGATAATGCAACCCCTTCTCCTAACGGTGTAGCTGTAGCTAATCTCGTTAGATTAGGATTAATGACTGATAATTTAAAATATTTTGATAAGGCAGAAAAAACCCTAAAGATATTCTCCGAAAAAATGACTGATTCTCCCGTTAGTTGTCCTAGTTTATTTATGGGTTTAAAATGGTTTTTAGATGGTAGTAGTGTCAAAAGTAATGTGCAACTTTTAGAAGATTTAAATAAATTATATCTACCTAATTATGTTCCTTGTATTAGTAAAGATATTCCTGATAATAGTGTTGGTTTGGTATGTCGTGGTTTATCATGTTTAGAACCAGCTGTGACGAAGGAACAAATTATCGAGCAAGTAAGTATTACAGGGGGTATATAAAAAATTTATTTTTATTTTTATGTCTTCACTCAGGGGTTTTATCCCCTTATCACTTAATAAATAAATTCGTAATTTTATCTGAGTGTGCCTTGAATCATAAGGCTAAGGGGTTATTTTTAATAAATTGAAGTAATCATGATTTAAAATATTTATAAAACAAACAAAATTTACCCTGTCGGAATATAGCATAATGGCGATCGCAATTGATTTTGGTACAAGTAATACGGTTATCGCAAAATTTGATCCTGATACCCAAACAACAGAAGTAATTAAACTACCAAAAATTGCTCAACAAACTGCTATTAATCCAGAATTAATTCCTAGTTTAGTATATGTTAAAGATGCCCAAAATAAAGATTTATTAATAGGGCAAAAAGTAAGAGATAATGGTTTAGATATTGGTAATAATCAACGATTTTTTAAAAATTTCAAAAGGGGTATTGGTTCCAATATTCAAGGTTTTTTACCCCAATTAGACGAACAGAATATTACCTTTGAACAAGTAGGAGAATGGTTCTTATCGGGGATATTAAAAGAGTTGTCAGAAAAGCCAGATTCATTAATTATTACTGTGCCTGTAGATAGTTTTGAAAGTTATCGTAATTGGTTGACAGAGGTATGTCAGAAGTGGGAAATTGAGCAGGTAAGAATTATTGATGAACCTACCGCAGCAGCTTTGGGCTATGAAACCCAAGATGATGATTTTATTTTAGTGGTAGATTTTGGGGGAGGAACTATTGATTTTTCTTTAGTACAATTAGAGTTAGGAAAAAGTAACCAAGCCCAAGGATTTATTTTGAAATGGGGCGAAAAGGTATTAGGTAAAAGCTCGGCTCAAAAAAATAAAGTTGCCAAAGTAATTGCTAAGGCTGGAATGAATTTAGGGGGTGCTGATTTAGATAACTGGTTGATGGATTATTTCCACAAGGAAAAAGATATACCTAAATCAAGTTTAATTAGTCGATTGGCTGAGAGGATAAAAATTAAATTATCTGAGGAAGAAACTGCTGAAGAAGTTTATTTTAATGATCGCACTTTAGAAACCTATGAGTTATCTTTAGATAGGAAAAGTTTTGAGCAAATATTAAACGAAAATCAATTTTTTGAGCAATTAGATAATCTCATTAATAACCTTTTACAACAAGCCCAACGAAATGGAGTAGTTAGAGAAAATATCGATAAAGTGCTATTGGTGGGGGGTGGTAGTCAAATTCCAGCCCTACAAACTTGGTTACAACAATATTTTAACCCAGAAAAGATAAAGTGCGATCGCCCCTTTTCCGCCATTGCCATGGGTGCATTAAAAATCGAACAAGGCTTACAAGTAAAAGACTTTCTTTACCATAGCTACGGTATCCGTTACTGGAATCGCCGTAAAAGTCGCCATGACTGGCATACCATTATCCCCAGTGGGCAACCCTACCCCATGGGCAATCCTATCCCCCTATACCTTGGGGCATCGGTGGAAAACCAACCTAGTATTGAATTAATTATCGGGGAATTGGGGCAGGAAACCACTAGCACCGAAGTTTATTTTGATGGCGATCGCATTGTAACAAAACAAGTAAGCAATGGTAATACAACCGTGCAACCCCTTAATGATAAAGAAGGGGGAAGAAACATCGCCCCTTTAAATCCTGTGGGTACCCCTGGGAGCGATCGAATTAAGGTATTATTTATCGTAGATGAACAATGTACCCTCAAAATCACCGTGGAAGACTTGTTAACGAACGAAACCTTACTTGATAACTGTGCCGTTGCGCAACTTAGTTAAACTTCTTGCCCCCAAACCATTACCTACTAACCACTTATAATTATCTCTTTAATTTTATCTGATACCATCTGCAACTGTTCATCCTTAATACCAGGATACATAGGCAAAGAAAGAATATTATCACAAAGACTTTCGGCATTAGGAAAATCCCCTTCTTGATAACCCAAATAACCATAGGCAGGTTGTAAATGACAAGGAATAGGGTAATGGATACCCGTTTCAATACCTATTTTATTTAACTTATTCTGAATTACATTGCGATCATAAACCTCAGAAGGTTTTATATTAATAACATACAGATGATAAATATGCCCCTTACCCACCACATTTTTAATGGGAGTGATGCCATATTGCGCCAAGGGTTGTAAAAGTTGGTCATATTTTGCCCCCGCTTGATTGCGCCAATCATTCCATTTTTGTAAATGGGGTAATTTAATTTTTAATACCGCCCCCTGCACAGTATTTAAACGGCTATTGATTCCAAATTCCGTGTGATAATATTTTTTAGGCGCACCGTAATTTCTGAGACTGCGTACTTTTTGGGCGATTTCTTCGTTATTTGTAACCACCATGCCCCCATTACCAAAAGCCCCTAAATTTTTACTCGGATAAAAACTAAAAGCACTAGCTAAACCAATACTTCCTGCTGTTTTTCCTTCCCGTTGGGCAAGGTGGGCTTGGGCGCTATCTTCAAAGATGATTAAATTATTACTCTGGGCAAAGTCTTGTAATTTTTGGGGTGATACCATCTGCCCATACAAATGCACTGGCAATATAGCTTTTGTCTTCTTGGTAACGGCTTTTTGTGCCGATTCTAAATCAATGAGGGCGGTGTTAATATCACAATCCACTAATACAGGTTTTGCCCCTGCCAAGATTACCCCGATAACCGTAGCGATGAAGGTATTAGCTGGAACAAGTATCTCATCCCCCTCCACAATACCACAAGCTCTGAGTCCAAGGGCGATCGCATCTGTACCACTACCAACCCCAATGCCATAACCCACACCACAAGCCTGCGCAAAACTAGCCTCAAACTCCCTTACCTCCTTACCCAAAATAAAATCCCCTCGTCCCATCACATCCCGAATACTTACATCAATTTGCCCCATCAAAGGCTCATTTTGCCAAGACAAATCCACAAAGGGAATATTTAGATTATTCATGAAGCCCATTAAAATATTTTCATTAATTGATCCCTAATAGTAAAAGATATTACTTGCGGAGAAACCGATAAATTAACATTTATTCTTGCCCCATAAACATTGACATAAAATCAGGACAAGTAAATACCACATATTATCTAAAAAATAACAATATCGTTACAAAAATTTATTTAAATGTAGCAAAATAAAGTCAAACTTTTCCGAGACTTTTGTTAAATTGTAACCCTAGATTATCCTGCAGAGGAAAAAGTTAAGATTTAATCAGAAAAATTAAGAGTCATTAAAAATCATTAAGGAAAAGATTAATAAATATCATCATCCTTTATCTTGTCAAACGTACCACCCTTGTTTATGCTTATGTTAGATAAAAATTAAAATTCTGACATCAAAGTAGAATTATCAAACAAAAAAAATTAAACATCCTTAGTTTTTTTTGCTCAACTAGAGTGTTTTCCCATACAAAGGGATAAGCTGTCAAACAAAGTAGTACAAAAGTCCTATTTTAATGGTAATTTTAACAACATACAGAATTAGGAGATAACAAAAACCAAAAATGTCAATTGCAGTAGGAATGATTGAAACCCTAGGGTTTCCAGCAGTGGTAGAAGCCGCTGATGCCATGGTGAAAGCCGCTCGTGTAACCCTTGTAGGTTATGAAAAAATCGGTAGTGGTCGTGTAACCGTCATTATCAGAGGAGACGTATCAGAAGTACAGGCATCTATTGCCGCCGGGATTGAAAGAGCCAATGGTGTCAACGGTGGAGAAGTACTTTCTACCCACATCATCGCTCGTCCCCACGAAAACCTCGAATACGTTTTACCCATTCGCTATACCGAAGAAGTAGAGCAATTCCGTAGCTATTAAAGAAAAACCTTAATTCAACTACCAAAACAATAAGTAGTTTTAACTTAAATTAATACAAAAATAGGAACTATTAATTATGTCAATTGCAGTAGGAATGATTGAAACCCTAGGGTTTCCCGCAGTAGTAGAAGCCGCTGACTCCATGGTGAAAGCCGCCCGTGTAACCCTTGTGGGTTATGAAAAAATCGGTAGTGGTCGTGTAACTGTTATCGTTAGGGGAGACGTATCAGAAGTACAAGCCTCCATCGCTGCAGGTATCGAAGGTGCTAACAGAGTAAACGGTGGTCAAGTGCTTTCTACTCATATCATTGCGCGTCCCCACGAAAACCTCGAATACGTTTTACCTATCCGTTACACCGAAGAAGTAGAACAATTCCGTAGTTATTAATTTTTAATAGCTACCTACAAACATCATAGTGTCAGTCAAAACAACAAAAAGTAACGATTATGTCAATTGCAGTAGGAATGATTGAAACCCTAGGGTTTCCAGCAGTGGTAGAAGCCGCCGATGCCATGGTGAAAGCCGCCCGTGTAACCCTTGTGGGTTATGAAAAAATCGGTAGTGGTCGTGTGACTGTTATCGTCAGAGGAGATGTCTCCGAAGTACAAGCGTCAATCTCTGCGGGTATTGACAATGTAAAAAGAGTAAATGGTGGTCAGGTATTATCTCACCACATCATTGCTCGTCCCCACGAAAACCTCGAATATGTATTACCTATTCGTTATACCGAAGAAGTTGAGCAGTTCAGAGAAAGCATCAATCCCCGTCCTTTAGGCGGCAACAGAAGACCATAATTTTAGGTTAATCAAGTGCAAATAGCTCAAGTATGCGGTACGGTCGTTAGTAATCTTAAGTCAAGGAATTTGACTGGGGTAAAACTTCTCTTGGTTCAGTTAATAGACGCTGAGGGTAATCTTCTTCCTACCTATGAGGTGGCCGGGGATACTGTTGGTGCGGGGATTCATGAGTGGGTTTTACTGACTAGGGGCAGTGCGGCAAGAAAGGAAGCAGGGCAAGAAAATCGTCCTGTAGATGCCATGGTGGTGGGCATTATTGATACAGTTACAGTCGCATCAGGAACGCTCTATAGCAAGAAAGATGAGGAGAGAATGTATTAATAATCTACTGCCTTTTTCCTTTCTCAACACCACGAGGACAAGGAGACTAACGAAGAATAACAGGGAACTTGTTAACCTCTTTTGTCCTTTCATAACAGATCGTAGTATAAAAAAATGGAGGTTTTCATGCGCGTCCCTAGAATGGCAGCGCCCCCTACTCCTTGGTCAAAGAATTTGACCGAGCCGAGGGTAGATGAAACTGCCTATGTTCACTCTTTTTCTAATCTAATCGGTGATGTGACGGTGGGTTCCCATGTGATGGTAGCCCCCGGTACTTCTATTCGTGCGGATGAAGGTACTCCCTTTTATATTGGTGATGATAGCAATATTCAAGATGGGGTGGTAATTCATGGTTTGGAAAAAGGTCGAGTCAGGGGTGAGGATGGCAAAGACTATTCAGTTTGGATTGGTAAGGAAACTTGTATTACTCATTTATGTTTAATTCATGGACCTGCCTATGTGGGTAATAATTGTTTTATCGGGTTTCGTTCCACAATTTTTAATGCCAGAGTGGGTGATGGTTGTATCGTAATGATGCACGTACTGATTCAGGATGTGGAGATTCCCCCAGGAAAGTACATTCCTTCGGGGTCAATTATTACTAATCAACAACAAGCTGATCGTCTTCCTGATATTCAACCTGAAGACAAGGAGTTTGCGGCCCATGTAGTTCATGTCAATGAGGCTTTGGCACAGGGTTATCTTTGTGCTGAAAATGATGCTTGTATGGCAAGTTTCCGCACTGAGGGTGTCTCTGTTTCGTCTAATCATAATAATAATCAAGATAGTAATAGTTATCAATCAGTAACTAATATGAGTTTAAATACAGATATAGTAAATCAAGTTCGTTCTCTGCTCAGACAGGGTTATAAAATTGGGGTGGAGTATGCGAGTGTACGTCGTTTCAAAACTAAGTCTTGGTTGACTGGTTCCATCGACAATAGCACCCAAGAAGCCCAAGTTTTAGCGCACTTAGAAAGTTTTTTAAATGAACATCAAGGGGAATATGTTCGTTTGATTGGGGTGGATACCCAGGCAAAGGCAAGGGTGGCAGAAATTATTATCCAGCGCCCCGATGATACCCCCGGGCAACCTTCCCGTTTAAATACTACTTCCGTCGCTCCTGCGGTGGCTCAGGCTAGTAGTAATGGCGGTGGTGCTTCTGTGGTGGCGGCCAATGGTACTGATATTAGTGGAGAAGTGCGATCGCTCATACAGGGCGGTTTTAACATTGGGGTAGAACACGCAGATCTACGTCGCTTCAAGGCAAAATCTTGGATCACTGCTCCTAGTATTACCACCAATTCTGTGAATGAGGCAGTCAAAACCTTACAGGGTTATCTCAAAGAGTTTGATGGGGAATACGTGCGTATTATTGGGGTAGATCCTCAAGCGAAAAAACGGGTATCCCAAACCATCATCCAGCGCCCGGGGGAGTCCGCTTCTGGGGGTAGTAATGGCGCGAGCCATGCCCCTCGTAGTAATGGTAATGGTGGCTCGGTGGCCACTAGCTTAAGTGCTGATGCGGTGCAACAGGTGCGTTCTTTGTTGAGTCAGGGTTATCACATTGGTACTGAACACGCTGATCTACGCCACTTTAAAGCCAAGTCTTGGAAGAGTTGTTCTCCTATCAAGGCAACCAATGAACGGGATGTTTTAACGGCCCTAGAGGGTTGTATGAAAGATCATGCAGGAGAATATGTGCGCATGATTGGCATTGACGCCGAAGCTAAACGTCGTGTATTGGAAATGATGATCCAGCGGCCTGGAGACACCCCTGAAGCTCACACTGTAAGAACTTCTCCTAGTGCCAATGGTGCTAGTCGTCCCGCTGCTGCGGTGGCTTCTTCTAATGGTCGTAATGGTCATACCGTTAGTAGCCGTTTAGGGGATGATGTACTTAAGCAGTTGCGATCGCTCTTATCCCAAGGTTATAAAATTGGTACTGAACACGCCACCGTGCGCCGTTTCAAGGCTAAATCTTGGCAGAGTTGTTCTCCCATCGATAGCACCAACGAATCTGAGGTTATCAGAGCCTTAGAAGGTTGTCTTCAAGACCATGACGGCGAATATGTCCGTATGATTGGTATTGATACCGATGCCAGAAAACGTGTAGCGGAAGCTATTATCCAGCGCCCGTAGTTTTTATTTCCCCCTCTCAATTATTGCTCATTAGTTGATAATAATGAGGGGGATAAAATCAATTTTTAATTTTTAAAAGCTATTTCTAGGCAATAAATAAAGTAAATTTAAATTTAGTTTCTATCAAAAATATTAGTTTTCTAATCTATTTCAATATATATTAATTATTAATTAATACCTTTTATATTTCATTTTTTTAAAGTTCAAAAACATAATTTAGCTCGAATGTCATTACCCATTCTGCAACCAAGCACCATTAAAAATATTCAAATCAGAGGCGATGTCACCATTGATGATAGTGCGGTAATTGCTGATGGTGTGATCATAAATGCTCCCGAGGGGTCAAAAATCATCATCCATGGGGGTGTGTGCTTGGGCATGGGTTCTATTATTACTGCTTTTCCTGACGCTACCATAGAAATTAAAGCCAATGCCATTTTGGGGGCTGGTTGTCTTATTTTTGGGCAATGTATCATCGGTAATCAAGTGTCTATCGGTTCGGCGGTAACGATTTATAATACAGATATTGAGCCTTTGAACGTGATTCCTTCTGGTACGGTAAAGGGCGATCGCTCCAGAACTGTTACCATAGAAAGTGAGACTATTCCCGAATCCTCTACCCCTTCAGAAGATATATTAGAGGAAAATCAAGAAATTACCACCGCCCCAGAATCCGACAAAGCCAAAACTGATGCCAAGAAACAACAAGAGCATCTTAACAAGTATAGAAACAAAATTCCATCTATTCCAACGCCCCAAAATCAAATAGATAATAACACTTCCCCAGATAGTCAAGATAACCAAGAAAGCCCAGAAGATATTCTAAATAAAGAAGAAAATCAAGAGCCAACCAGAACCGATGAAGATCCTTGGGGTATAGTGAAATCAGACTCCCAAGAAGTCGCAGGAAAGTTTTATATTAACAGACTATTCGTCACCCTATTCCCTGAAAAAAATATACCCCCTCAACACACTTAAAAACAAAGGGCCAGAGCGTTTTTCACTCTTACTTAAATGCCCCAATTTTTACCTATATCCCATTATCAATTACTAATAAGAGCCTTTATAAATACGCTCGGCTTGTTCGGCAGAAAGACGATTAGAGCGAGGATAGTTTTCTGCGACAGTGTTAATCTTATTGGTTTCTTGTAATTGTTTGCTCATTGGTGAGGATTTGGGAGTATTTTGACTGCCATGGGAATTATCAGTTTTATCCGCAAGATTGCCAGATACCTTACGATAATAATTAGTGGGTTTTAGATCATATATAAATTCAGGGGGAGCGTTTCTAGTTTCTAAATCAACAAAATCATGGCTAAGGGGATCATAAGCGAGGACATCTCCAGATTCAATGTTATACACCCAAGCATGAAGTGCTAATTTACCTTGATATAGTTTACTTCTGATGACGGGATAAGTGGCTAAATTTTCTAGTTGAGTGAGGACATTTTCGGCGATCGCAATGGGTAAAACTTCTTCATCGGAAAGATCTCCATAATTATCTCTTAGAAGACGACGGGTAGCTTCTGCCTGTTTTAACCATTCATAAACCAAAGGCATTTGGTCTTCTAGCTTAGACATTTTTAACAAACCCTTCATCGCTCCACAATGGGAATGACCACAGACGATTATATGCTCAATACCAAGGGCGGTGATGGCATATTCAATGGATGCCCCTTCTCCTCCATTGGTAGCACCGTAGGGCGGCACTATATTTCCTGCGTTACGAATTACAAACAAATCACCTACATTGGCTTGGGTGATAAGATTGGGGTCAATACGAGAATCAGAACAAGTAATGAAGAGAATACGGGGATGTTGTCCTTGGGAAAGTTTTTCAAATAATTCTTTGTGGCTTTCAAAATAACCAGCATGGAAGCGGTGTAGTCCTTCGATCAGCTTTTTCATGGTTTCTCTTTAGCTATGCTCTCGTGTCTTTTATCTCGTTGTAATGACCGTGTCTGATTATACCTTACCAAGGGTACATGAACAATTTACATCTCCTTGGGATAGTAATAAATATTACTTATTTTAGGGGAAGTCAATAAATAAGGTTATTTAATAAAAAAATGTTTTAAATATAGAATTTATAAACTATTCCTGCCTGATCATTTACTGAAAAATTACCGTCCAACTCTTGAGCTTTATTATCTAAATATTCTTTGGCTTTTTCTACGGGTAATTGAGCTTGTAAAGCAAATTTTAGTACCGTTATTTCTCCTTCATTTTCTGCTAATATCTGCAAGAATATTTGTTCTTTATCAATTTTATTTTTGTCAACATTGTTTCTTTGATTATGTTTTAAATCCAAGATTAAGTAAGTAGCGATACCTGTGGGAGGTAAACCGAGAATAAATAAAGCTGCGATCGCCCCTTCTCTGTCATCTTGAGCGGTATTACTATCAATTATTTGAAAAAGAGCTAAGGAAGTTATGGGTAAACCGATGATTAGAAAAAAACCAATTAATATTTTCTTGATTGCATTCATCATAATCAAAGTACATATTAGTAATTAATGAGACTATTTTAGATGTTTTTCTCGTTTTGCCTATATCTATCCTTGTCTTCAAATTAAATTCTCTAAATGTAACAGAACAAAATGCCACAAAAAAAGGTGCAACTATGTTGCACCCCTAATATTAATTTGAATTGTCGTAGTGTTTAACCAATGACACTAAAAGCAATAACAAAGCTCAATACAGCACCAAAAACAATGAGGGCATAAAATTGCGCTCGTCCATTTTCCAGATACTTCAAACCTTCACCACTGACGATGGTAAATAAACCCGTTAGGTTAACTGCACCATCTACCACTTTGTAATCAACCTCCATGATGCCCCGAGCGATACGGCGACATCCTTTGACAAAAACACTGTCATAAAATTCGTCAAAGTACCATTTATTAAGGGAAAATTGGTATAAAGTGGGGAACTTAGAGGCGATCGCACTGGGGTCAATTTTCTTACTGCTATACATCAAAGAGGCCAAAGTAATACCAATTAAAGCAATGCCCACAGAATTACCAGCCATGATGAGAAACTCAGTCAAATCAAAATGGTGAGCAACTTCCGTCACCGCCTCATTAGGAGAAGCAATAAATTCCTCGAAACGGTTATTCCAAGGCATTCCCAAGAAACCAACCAACATAGAAGGAATAGCCAACATCATCAAGGGAAAAGTCATAGTTAAAGGAGATTCGTGGGGTTTTTCTCCGTGATGTCCTTCATCAGTGGGAATAATATTCGCCGCTGCCAACAACTCCTCTTGAATTTGATGATCCTTACCTCTAAAGTCACCCTCAAAGGTCATGAAATACATACGGAACATATAAAAAGCGGTCAAACCAGCAGTTAACCAGCCGATTAACCATAGAGCAGGATTTGCCTCAAAAGCCAAGCCTAAAATTTCATCCTTCGACCAAAATCCAGCAAAAGGAGGAATACCACAAATGGCCAAAGTACCAATCAAAAAACAACTAGAAGTAATGGGCATATATTTGCGTAAATTACCCATCAAACGCATATCCTGTGCCAATACAGGCTCATGTCCGACCACTTCTTCCATACCATGGATTACAGAACCAGAACAGAGGAAAAGCATCGCTTTAAAATAAGCATGGGTCATAAGGTGAAATAAACCAGCACTATAAGCACCGATACCCATAGCCATTACCATATATCCTAACTGAGAAATAGTGGAATATGCCAAACCCTTTTTAATGTCATTTTGAGTCAAAGCAATAGTTGCACCCAATAGGGCAGTAAAACAACCCACCCAAGATACTAAATCCATAGCCACAGGAATAGGCTCAAATACAGGGTACATCCTAGCGATCAAAAATACCCCAGCGGCCACCATGGTAGCAGCATGAATAAGAGCGGAGATAGGGGTAGGACCTTCCATAGCATCAGGAAGCCATACATGGAGAGGGAACTGGGCTGATTTTGCAACCGGACCTAAAAAGACCAAAACCGCAAATAATGCTGCTAACCATCCAGCAAGTTCTCCTGAAACAACCAATTCATGAAGCCTAATGCCCATTTCGCCAAAGTCGAAGCTACCCGTTGCCCAATATAAACCGAGCATTCCCAGTAATAAGCCAAAGTCACCCACACGATTGGTAACAAAAGCCTTTTGACAAGCATCAGCGGCCGCTTTGCGATCGTACCAGAAACCGATGAGTAGATAAGAACACATCCCCACCAATTCCCAAAAGATATACACTTGCACAAGGTTAGGGCTAACTACTAAACCCAACATCGAAGCACTAAAGATGCTCAGATAGGCATAAAAACGCACATAACCTTCATCGTGAGCCATGTAACCATCGGTGTAAATCATCACCAATAGTGCCACGGTGGTAACGATAACCAGCATCAATGAGCTAAGGTGATCGATGGTGTAACCCATACTCAGGGAAAAATCTCCCGCTGATGCCCATTCAATCATTTTTGTGTAGGGTTCTGCTCCTTGCCACTGACTCCAGAACAGAGCCACAGAAAGGGTTAGACAAGCTCCCAATGTGGAGATAATAAAGATTGAATTAACCTGCCTTAATTTATTAGTGGCTTGGTTAAAAGAGATTAAGCCAATACCCACTATCATTGCAGAGAGTAGGGGTAAAGTTGGCACTAACCAAGCATATTCATATAATTTTAAACTGTCCATGTGGATTATTTATTTGATTTATCCATAACGCTATCATTGTGACATATCATTACTGTCAATGATCAACTAAGATTTTATTTCGTTCTAAACGATGTCTCAATTTCCCCATGATGAGTGAAAAAAGGGAGATTGATGTACTATTCACTCCCACGAAACCCGTGCCAACCCCACCAGATACACTAGGATTATTAGGTAAGTTGGCACAAACCACCTGCTTGTTAAAAGTTTATCGTAATGCTGTTAATGCTGATCAAATTCGAAACGGTATTGGTAAATTGATTACTGTAATATTCAGGTAAGGGCGATCGCAAAGGTAAAGACACTACTCATAGAATATGCTCATCGAGATAGTGTATGGATTATCTATGGAAATCCATTTGGAGTTGTGGTTTAACGGTAAAATCAGAGGGCGAAACCGCTTCAATGTTTCCTGCTTCGATGCGCCAACAGTAGTCGGCAATGGAGAGTAAATCACTAGCATCATGGGTAACGATCAAAAGTGTCCAATGTTGTTTTAATTTACTCAAAAGATTTACTAATTGATCGCGCATTAACCAATCTAATCCCGCTGTGGGTTCATCTAGTAATAGGATACTGGGTTGGCGAATCAGTTGCACGGCAAGGGATAACCGTCTTTGTTGTCCACCACTGAGGGCATGGGGTGGGGTTTCATAGCTTAGATGTCCTAAACCTACTTCTGTGAGGGCTTCTTTTACCCTGATGGCGCTTAATTCGGGATGTCCGAGGCGTAATTCTTCTAATACGTTAGAGCCACAAAAATGTCTTTCGGGGAATTGAAATACTAATCCGCTTAGTTGTTGTAGTTCGACGGAGGTGATTTCTTCTTTTTCCCAAAAAATTTTTCCGCTGGTGTTTTCGGCTAATCCAGCTAAGATTTCGAGAAGGGTGGTTTTGCCTGAGCCACTTTTGCCAACTATTAATCCTAGTTTTTGGGGTTCGAGGTTAAAGTTAATATTTTCAATGATAGGACTAGGGGTGGCGGCGGGGTGATAACCGACATTTTTTAAGGAAAGCATAGTTTAGGCTACAATCATAAGCAATATTTACCTTTTATGATAATTGCTAAAGGTATTGTTAACATTTTTCCTTCAAGAGGCAGTATTTTGATCATGCAAAATAAGAGTAATAAGTTTTTTTCTCTTTTTGGGGTTCGTCGTCAAGGGGCTTTTATTTTCTCTACGATCGCCCTTTCGATGTTATCTTGGGGATTTTCTGTGGGTGCTAGTTTGGCCGCAGATCCTTTTAGAAGAACTAATCCCCGTGAAATAGGAGATAAAACAGAACAGGCTTTTAAGGCTCTTTTCGAGGAAGGTAATTATCCCCGTGCCAAAAGATTATTGGATGAGGCGAAACAATCGGAAACCAATGATCCTTTAGTTCCTGCTTTACGGGCTTCTTTAGCCTATACCGAGGAGGACTGGGCTACGATGAAATCCTATGCCGATGAAACCGTAAGAGTGGCACGGGGGATCGCCTTTGGAGATCCTCTCAGAAGTAATATTTATCTCGCAGTGGGTAATTTTCTTCAAGGGGCTCACAAGTTCGAGGTTAGTGGACCCATGGCGGCTATCGGTCAGTTACAGTCGGTGTTTCGCTATTTTGAACAGGCGGAAAGAATTGATAGTAATGACCCTGAGTTAAATTTGATTAAGGGTTATTTTAATTTAATTTTGGCAGTAAATCTCCCTTTTTCTAGCCCCTCCCAAGCCATTAGTCAGTTACAACAGTTTGGCAGTCCTCAATATTTAGTGGACAGGGGTATTGCCATCGCCTATAGAGACTTAAAAGACTTTGATCAAGCTCTTACTTTCGCTAATAAAGCGGTGGAAAGTACCCCCAATAATCCCGAAATTCATTACCTCCGTGGTCAAATTTTACGGGAAAAAGGTATGCGAGATAATAACGTGGAAGCCCTCGAAGAAGCCCTCAAAAGTTTCGACATTGCCATGGCCAAGATCGATCAAATGCCCGTGGGTGCTACCCAAGAACCCTTAAGGCGCGATCGCACCAGTACCATTGAAGCCCTCGCCCAACTCAAAGGAATCAGCCAATAATCCTCCAGACCCTGTGACAGTTAAGAAAGTGTCACAAGGTTATCTCCCGTTGTTCCTAAATGGATTTTAATAGTGATTAGGTGAGGAGTTAAATATGAGAAGCCTTCGGAGTCGAAACATGGAAAGACGCCCGGAGGTTTTTCTTTGGAATCAATTTTCCCTTAATCAGATCATAACCTGAAGAATTATTGATCAAGATATGATGAGTAGAGACTATAACAATCAGTATATAAAGTTACTCCGCAGTAACCAATAACAAAGTATATAGAAACTACCATGACAGAAACAGAAACCATGAGAGAGACAAAAATCGATCTTAGAGATAGTAAATACTATTTCAATAGAGAACTAAGTTGGCTAGAATTTAACCGCAGAGTGCTACACGAAGCCCTAGACGAAAGAACTTTATTACTAGAAAGACTAAAATTCACCGCCATTTTCAGTTCCAACTTAGATGAATTTTTCATGGTTAGGGTTGCAGCTATCAAACGACAAATAGAAGCGGAAGTAACCAAAAAAACCTTTGACGGCTCCACTCCCATCGAACAAATGGAGAATATCCAAAAATATTTGCGTCCCGTAGTACAAGAACAGGTAGCCAATTTTGAATACAATTTAAAAAAAGAATTAGTCCACCATGGCATTCACCTAATAAATTTCGTCGATCTCAACCAAGAACAAAGAAAATACTTACACGACTACTACGAAAGTAACATATTTCCCGTTCTTACCCCACTCGCCGTTGATCCTAGTCACCCTTTTCCCCATATTTCTAACCTGAGTTTAAACTTGGCCGTATTAGTTAGAAATCCTGACACAGGGGCACAATTGTTTGCTAGGGTAAAAGTACCTAAATCCTTACCCCGTTTTGTTGCTTTCCCTGAACACCTGAGACAAGTGGGAGAAGAAAATCATCAGGACTTACTTTGGGTAGGTGTACCCCTAGAACAGGTAATTGCCCATAATTTAGAATCCCTTTTCCCGGGGATGGATGTGCAAGAGTACCATAATTTCCGTCTTACCCGTGATGCGGACTTGGGAGTACAGGAAGATGAAGCCGATGATTTATTGTTGGCCATTCAACAGGAGTTGAGAAAAAGACGTTTTGCAGGTTCTCCCGTTAGGTTAGAAGTTCATGCTTCCATGCCTAGTAACATCAAAAAAATGCTGATGCAGGGGCTAAATTTACAGCCCATTGATGTGTATGAAATTGAAGGTTTATTGGGTTTAAATGATTTGTTTGCCCTCACGGGGTTTCCTTTACCAGAATTAAAAGATAATCGCTGGAGTGCTGTAGTACCCCCTCCGTTTGATCATTTCCAAGAGTTACTTTTAGATCAAGACGATGATAGAGATGAGCATATCAGCCCTGAATTTTTTGCCATGATTCGCAAGTCCGATTTGATGGTACATCACCCTTATCATTCTTTTTCTTCCACAGTGCAGGAGTTTATTACCCAGTCAGCCCATGATCCAGATGTGATGGCCATTAAGATGACTCTTTATCGTACTTCGGGGGATTCTCCTATCATTAAGGCTCTCATTGAGGCGGCGGAAAATGGTAAACAGGTAGTGGCTTTGGTGGAGTTAAAGGCTCGTTTTGATGAGGAAAATAATATTCTCTGGGCAAGGAAGTTGGAGAAGGCTGGTGTCCATGTGGTTTATGGGTTAGTAGGTTTAAAAACCCATACTAAGATTGTGCTGGTGGTGCGCAAAGATGAGGATAAAATTCGTCGTTATGTTCACATTGGCACGGGCAATTATAATCCAAAAACGGCAAAACTCTATACTGACATTGGTTTGTTTACCTGTCGAGAAGATTTGGGTGCTGATTTGACTGATTTGTTTAACTATTTGACAGGTTATTCTAAGCAAAAGGCTTTCCGTAAGTTGCTAGTTGCTCCTGTGACTATGCGCGATCGCATGATTGCCATGATTGAAAGGGAAGCAAATCATTGTCGTGATGGTGGCACTGGTAGAATTGTGGCAAAGATGAATTCTTTAGTGGATGTAGCTGTTATCGAGGCGCTTTATCGGGCTTCCCAAGCGGGGGTAAAAATAGATTTGATTATTCGGGGCATTTGTTGTTTACGGCCAGGTATGGAAGGGGTGAGCGAAAATATTAAGGTTATTAGTATTATCGGTCGATTTTTAGAACACTCTCGTATCTTTTATTTCCATAACAACGGTGAGGAGGAAATCTATATCGGTAGTGCCGATTGGATGACCAGAAATTTATCTCGGAGAGTAGAGGCTATTACTCCTGTTGAGGAACCAAAATTGATGAAACAATTGGAGGAATTATTAGGGCTTATGCTTTCGGATAATCGCCAAAGTTGGGAATTACAAACCGATGGCAGTTATATTCAACGTCGCCCCAAAGAAGGAGAAATTGAACATAGTACCCATCAAATTTTGATGGATATGGCACAAAATGGATAACTTAGTTATCAGTTTGCAATGGTTGTAAACACAAAAAAGGTGGGCATTGCCCACCTATTCATTTGAAATAAAAAGCCTATTTAATAAACACCTGCGTTATAGCGTTCGTCACCTTCGTTGAATACTGAAGCAGGGGGGGTGGCGCTGAATTTATCGATGTTAGCTTGTAATCTTTCTTTTTGTCTCTCACTTAGGCCTGGAATGTCTAAAACATCTCCTACTTCTTCGTAAGGGGCATTTTGAATGATCATACTGGCTAATTTAGGATAAAATCCTCTTAGTTCACGAAAGTCTCGGATGTCACTATTATTAACATCAATTTTTTGACCAAATTCAGTGGTTAATAATTCATCGGCGGCGTTACGGCGATCGCCTTCTACAGCTACGATACGGGGGCTTAGTTGACTAATCGCATTAAAATCCAATGCTTGGGCGGGTTGAGCAAATAATAAGGCACAACCAACCACAAGAACACTAAAATATGCGGTAATACTTTGCCATAGTTTCATGAAAATGAACCTCCAAATTTAAGATAATTTTTTAATATGTACTTGAGATTTTGTGATTTTCCCTCGTCTAGGATTACTACCTTGACCAGTTACCAATGAACAATTCTGCCATCTTATGGTGGCTTTTTTTGCTCATTTTTATTTTTAATCTCTAATCCCTAGCATTGAATAATAATGCTATATTTTGGGTAAGATTGCTATGAGTTAATTTTGATTTTATCAGTGAAATACCCCTCATACTTAAAGGTTTGGTAAAGATTTGTAAAGATGAATTAAATAATCTTTCGGTACTTTCATGAATAATTGTAAAATATGAAACAGTTTCGATTATTGCCTCTAGTATGGGGATGTATTAATTTATCTTTGTTTTAGTTTGTAGGAAAAATTTTATATGACATTACAATTAGGGGATACCGTTCCTAACTTTACTCAAGCCTCTAGCGAGGGAGAAATTAATTTTTATGATTGGGCTGGAGATAGTTGGATAATTCTTTTTTCTCATCCCGCCGATTATACTCCTGTATGTACCACTGAACTAGGTACTGTGGCTAGTTTACAATCTGAGTTCCAAAAACGCAACGTAAAAACGATCGCCCTTAGTGTGGACGATGTGGAATCCCATAAGGGATGGATTGGTGATATTAACGAAACTCAAAATACCACCGTTAATTATCCTATCTTGGCTGATGGCGATCGCACTGTAGCCGATTTATACGGCATGATTCACCCTAAATCTTTAAATAACTTAACCGTTAGAAGTGTATTTATCATCGACCCTAACAAAAAGTTAAGAGTAACCATCACTTACCCTGCTAGTACAGGACGTAACTTTGACGAAATTTTAAGAGTTATCGACTCTCTACAATTAACCGACTATCACCAAGTGGCAACCCCTGCCAACTGGCAAGATGGTGATGATTGTGTAGTTGTACCCTCTATCCCCACCGAAGAAGCTAAACAGAAGTTTCCTAAAGGTGTTACCGAAATCAAACCCTATTTACGCATGACTCCCCAGCCTAACAAATAATTACTGGGTATTTTCACGACGAGGGAAGGGATGTAATTATATATTACGTCCCTATTTTTTTTCTCACTATTTCTTGGTAACTTCGCTTTTATCTTTTATTTTTTCCACCAATTTTTATATATTATTGAATTAATGCTCATGTATTCAGATTAAAATATTATGGGAACAAATTGCGGTTGCTCACAGGATAATAAAAATCAAAATCAAGGCAAAGAATTTGATTGGAAAAAAGACTCCATACCAATGGTCATTTCTGGAGTTTTATTTTCTATCGGTTTAGTATTTTATGATGAACTTCACGACACCCCTTACTTTGTGGGGGAATATGTGGTTTTACTTACAGCTTATCTTCTCAGTGGCTGGGGTGTTATCACTCGTGCAGGAAAAAATATATTAAAGGGAAGAATCTTTGATGAAAATTTCCTCATGACGGTAGCGAGTCTCAGTGCGATCGCCCTTCACAAAATACCAGAAGCAGTGGCAGTAATGTTATTTTATCAAATCGGTGAAACATTTCAAGACTACGCCGTAGGAAAATCGCGCAACTCCATCAAATCTTTATTAGAAATTCGCCCCGATCAAGCTACCCTAAAAACAAATACAGGTATTGAAATAGTCTCCCCAGAAAATGTAAATATAGGAGATATTATCATCATCAAAGCAGGGGAGAAAATACCCCTTGATGGAAAAATCATTAATGGTAGCTCTCAAATTGATACCTCCGCCTTAACGGGGGAATCCATTCCTCAAATAGTTAAAGAAGGAGACTTTATTCTAGCAGGTTCCATTAATCAATCAGGCACATTAACGGCCAAAGCCACAAAACCCTTCGCCGAATCTTCCATTGCTAAGATATTGGATTTAGTCGAAAATGCTCAAGGAAAGAAAGCAGAAACCGAAAAATTTATTAGTACGTTTGCTCGATACTATACCCCTGTAGTGGTGTTTTTATCCCTTGGAGTGGCAATTATTCCCCCCCTGATTTTTGGCAGTCAAACCCAGCCACTATGGATTTATCGAGCTTTAATTTTATTGATTATTTCCTGTCCCTGTGGTTTAGTTATTAGTATTCCCTTGGGATATTTCGGGGGTGTGGGTAGTGCGGCAAAAAACGGTATTTTGGTAAAAGGCTCGACTTTCCTAGATGCCTTAACCCAAGTGAAAACCGTTGTTTTTGATAAAACAGGTACTTTGACGAAGGGAAATTTTCGAGTGACGGATATAGTTACTCATAATGGGTTATCAAAATACCAATTACTGGCACTAACTGCTATGGCTGAATCTCAGTCTAATCATCCCGTGGCTAAGTCCATTGTAGAAGAATATGATCAGATTGTTAATAATATTTCCGTTAGCAACTATCAAGAAATTGTGGGTCATGGTGTCATCGCCCAGATAGATAATAAAACAATATTGGTAGGAAGCGATCGCCTTCTCCACCGAGAAAATATTTTCCATCCTCCAGAAGTCTGTACCCTACAAGGTACGACGGTACATACAGCCATTGATAACGAATATGTCGGTTATATAACCGTAGCAGATCAGTTAAAAGACGATGCCGTTATGGCGGTGCAACATTTACAATCCCAAGGCATTGAAGTGGTGATGCTAACAGGGGATAATCAATTAGTGGCAAACTCCATCGCTCAAAGGTTGGGGATAATTAACTATCAAGCTCAATTATTACCAGAAGATAAAGTCAGTGCTTTAGAGGGGATTTTACACCAAGCCAGTAAACAAAAAACCAAAGTAGCATTTGTCGGGGATGGTATTAATGATGCCCCCGTCATCGCTTTGGCAGATGTGGGTATGGCTATGGGTGCATTAGGTTCCGATGCCGCCATTGAAACTGCTGATGTGGTAATTATGGCAGATATGCCTTCTAAAGTTTCTCAGGCGATCGCCATTGCCAAAAAAACTCGTCAAATCGTCTGGCAAAATATTGGCTTCGCCCTAAGTATTAAAGGATTATTTATCATTTTGGGAGCCGTAGGATTAGCAAGTCTTTGGGAAGCTATTTTTGCTGATGTAGGAGTGGCCTTAATTGCTATCTTTAACGCAGGAAGAATTATTAAATTTAAGACTTAGTGGAGGTTAAGGTGCGCTGAATAAAACATAAACCCTTTAGGGCATTGCTAATTTTAAATATGGTTTTTCGTTTAGCCGGAGAATAGCCCTCTTTTGTCACTTTCCATTTTTTCTTACTATTAATTAATTTCATAACTTCTTATAATCGAAAGATTACATATACTACAATTTACTTTTCTTAATTTTGAGTCATCTTTTATTTTAAAGTAACAAATAATCGGGCGATCGCATATAGAGAAAGACTTTTAGAGTTTAGCAATTTCCAAGATTATCGGAGACTGACAAAAGAGGGATATATTTTTGTTATGAGAGATTTGTCTGGATTTTTTAAAGCAGATATGCTATAATATGTTATTGTATCCTGCGGATGTGGCGGAATTGGTATACGCGCACGCTTGAGGGGCGTGTGGCTTCGGCCTTGCGAGTTCGAGTCTCGCCATCCGCATAAATAAACTACCAATGGTTTTTATAATCTGGTTGTACATTAACAAATTATTTGTCATCGGTAACACATTAGTGTCGTCTTAACAAAATAAATGACGTGACAACAGATTAATGTCACTTAAGCAGATGGCGAGACTCGCTTTCAATTCTCTAAAAGAACTCATCCTTGCTCGGAAGTGATTTGCTAACCGCTGGAACAGGATACCTGCATCCTTGTTGCTGAGAGTGCTCTTATTTTCTCTATCCGAAGATAGACAGCATCGGGACAATCAGTTAGCAGGAGCAGAAAGCAAACTTTTAACTAAAAGTAAACTACTCCAAATTTTCGCAAAACAGAGGTCGATAAAAACTTGATTTACGGCACGATTTGATTTATTCTAGCTCAAAATTTTGTGTTT
>Ga0076929_100617_pt1 | contig 23274 bp, 22 predicted proteins | sample HotLakConUCCSL28_FD_87104 | JGI IMG/M metagenome (GOLD analysis project Ga0076929, IMG submission 87104) | Hypersaline microbial mat communities from Hot Lake, Washington, USA - Hot Lake Consortium UCC-SL28 (version 3) (version 3) | ecosystem: Environmental > Aquatic > Thermal springs > Hot...
CACGATTAAATGAAGGCTACGATTGCGTTGACTGGTACTTCTGTAAGAAACAGCTCTAGCATCATGCCCACGTAGTAGTGGTTTGAGGGTGCTCAGGCATCGCAGTTAGCCATTACCAGAATCTCGATTCCAGCTCTCTATCATTAGCCCCTGGTGGTCTCCGGCTGGTTGACTGACAAAACTTCTCAACCAAATCCCTGAAAGCCCTCTCCCTAGCCTTCTCCCGAGGGGAGAGGGAACTGGAAAGATGGATCGGCTCCCCTCGCCCTCTGGGAGAGGGGTTGGGGGTGAGGGCGTACAACTTTTATAAAAAACGGAGGGTTCGGGAACCGGATAAAACCTCGCACCTTTTAGGTCGGGGATACAGAACGGTTCCCGTGCCGCTGGAAGCGGCAGAGTTGATCACCCCTGGCACTCCTCGATGTACCGCTGGACAGTCTGAGCTGAAACGTTGCCAGTCGTGCCCCAATAGTAACTTCTGGCCCAAAGCTGATCCGTCTGATGGAGTTCTTTGAGCCAGGGAAAATCCTTCCTGAGATGCCGTGAACTATACCCCTTCAGAATGTTTACGACTTCTGCTGCCGATAATCGCGGCGGGAACGACACGAAAACGTGGACATGATCCATCAATGTCCGGTCAACCTCAATCGCAATCAGCTCAATATCGTTGTTCTCTGCGGCTTCTCGAATACGAGTTTTAGCCGACTCAATAATCTTTTCATCTCGAAATATCTTCCTCCGCTTAAACGGAATCCAGACAAAATGATGCCCGGATTGATATTTGGCGTGTCGAGTTGACCTGAACTGTATATCATCCTCTCTCATGTCTTCATCATTCTTGGTATATATGCTGTATAGTAAGTGTATACCGTTTTGATATTCCGATGCTGTTAGCGGTTCAGAAAGACGTTTTCTATCCAGACGATTACTTGAAAGGATTGTTGGAAGATTTGGCTAAATTAGCCAACAATCTCTATAACCAATCGGTCTACCTGGCTCGGCAATTCTTCTTTGAGAACGGTCGGAAACCCTGGAAGGTTTTGTCCTATCCCAAAATCTATGCTGAGCTAAAAACCAGTGAGAATGCCGTCTTGCTTCATTCGCAGGCGGCACAGCAGGTCATGATGTCAGCAGCAGAAGCTTTTCGTAGCTTCAAGAGCCTTCATAAACTCTGGCGGGCGGGTGAATTAGAATCTCAGCCAAAGCTGCCTCAGTACCGAACCAAAGGCGGGCTCTACCAAGTTGTCTTCACGGGGCAGTCCCTGAAGGTTGAGGATGGGCTGATTCGGATTCCTCTGGGTCGTGGTGGCAAGGAACACTTTGGGATGAGCTATTTCTACATCCCGATGCCAGAGCGAATTCAGGACTGTACGATTCGAGAACTTCGATTCATCCCGTCTAATGGACAGTGGATGGTCGAATACGTCTACGCATCTATGGAGAAACCAGCGGATAGCTGTCAGCTCTACCCGGAGAATGTGCTGGCCTTAGACCCAGGGCTGAATAACTGGCTAACGGGAGTCACCAACACGGGGAAAGCCTTCATTCTGGATGGGAAAGACATCAAAGCTCGAAACCAGTGGTACAACAAGGAACTGGCTCGATTGAAGTCCATCCTCACCCACGGTCAGCCCTCCCAGAAAGGGGCAACCTCGAAGCGGATTCAGAAGCTTACCCATCAGCGAAATTGCTTCATGAGGGATGCCGTCAACAAGGCGGCTCGGGGCATCATCAATTTTTGTTTGGAAAACGACATCGATACCCTCGTTTACGGTCGCAATAAGCGGCAAAAGGATGGCATTAACCTGGGAGGAAAGACGAATCAGGAATTCGTCCAAATCCCGCACTACAAGCTATTTAGCCGAGTTCAGCAGCTCTGCTTGATTCACGGCATTCGGTTGGTAGAAACTGAGGAGTCTTACACCTCGAAGGCTTCGTTTTTTGACCAGGACAGTCTACCTCTATTCGGTGAAAGACCTGAAGGGTGGGCGGCTTCTGGGAAACGAGTCTTGAGAGGACTGTACCGCACCGCTCAAGGTTGGCTCATCAATGCGGATGCAAATGGGGCCGCCAACATCATGCGAAAGGTAAGCACAAAACTTGGGATCGACCTGAGTGGAGTGTCTAGGGGGGCTGTGGCAGCCCCCTTTAGGGTCAAGTTGTCTCCTGCTGGATTCAACCTAACCTAAAGAAGCCTCGCCGTTCTACGGCGGGGAGTGTCACCAGCCCCTGGTGGTCTCCGGTGCCGTCAGGAGCTTCTTGTATCCCGGTTTAGCTGTGGTGTGGAGGCAGGAGGACCACCGTTCTACATCTTCGAGTTTGGGCATCTATACAAAGCGCCATCAATTCTGCAACATCCACAAGCGAGGGGGAGCAAGGGGGCTAGGGAGCCATACCGGTTGCACAACTTATGAACTGGAATACTAGCTCTCAGAACAATGCCCTGAGTCAGTGGAGACGAGCCTATCTTCGCTCAACCGGAATTTGAATATCACTCCGTTTCAGCGGGTCGGGAATATACGGCCCATCGTAGAAAAATCGCCGCGGGGGTCCCGTAACGATATAGTCTGGATGCTCTGACAGCCAGGCCTGGAGTTGCTGGACTCCGCTGGTATAAATCTCGTAGTCGTAGCCTCCCCTGATCCCGAGACTCACCACAGTCATAGGCGGAATGTCTTCTACTTGAACATCCTGAGCCACCTCCCGAGGAGCAATATCCAGATTGCGGTACAGGAAAGAAACGGCAGCTTCTCCCTCCCTGAATGAGCCATCCTGTAGTGTAGTAGTGGGATAGCGAGTCTCCACCGGAGCGGTCATGGAAATATCATTGCTGCTGATGTGGCGAAAAAGTGGCGAAAAGCCACGGGAGGAGGCATAGGCCAGATTCCCGCTAACTTTGACGGTGGCAGCTCGGTACTCCGGATAAGACTTGACCTCAATCTCGCCATCCGCAGTTGGTGGTGGAAAGCCATCGGGTAGCGGCGCTGAAGCAGCGCTGTAAGCCCAGAATAGAAGCCCTCCAGCGGCTACTACAATAATTCCCAACACCAGAAGACCCTGACTCAGCTTCATAAGGACACTCTCAAGCAACTAGTTACAGTGTAACGACTGCGAGTTGAGCAGATAGAAAATCCCAAAACCTGCACAGGTCAGCTCTCACAATGTTCAGCAGTAGATCCCAATGCAAATCTGAAGCCTGAAGGATTGCACTCAGTCAGGTCGCCGGTTTAGCATGATGCCCCCTGGATAGTAGTGACAAGCCCAGACCTCGCGATGGGCAGCTGCGGCTCGGGCCATGCCACCTCCAACTTCTCGGGTATCTGCCCAGATTATCTGAAAGGAGCGGCCACACGCTCTGCCAGGCGCACAGGTTTGGAAAAAATTCTGAGATTTGGGCAGTAGGATACCCATTAAAACCCAAAGAACGACCATGTATGAGGATTTTATAACATCCAATTTTTGTAGGGCAGGCATCTTGCCTGCTCTTGGACAGCCGAGACGGCTATCCCACGTTATTGAATCCCCATTCCTGAGTCGCCAATTGTACAGATGCGCTTCTCGAAATCCTCAGAAGACTCTCTCCGCTGAATGCAGACGCGCCCCCAGAACTCACAGCACCAATCCCCATCATCTTTAATCGTAGGAGAGCAGATGGGTGAATCTCGGGATGACCTAGCAGCGCTCTGTCGAACGGCGGACAAGCTTGGTGTCGCGGTAGAAACTCTAAGCAGAGAGATTGTTCAAAACTTTTGTTTTTTTCAAGCGACCATCTTCCATATGAATAATGCGATGGGCGATATCGAGAATCCTATCATCGTGGGTTACAAGCAAAATCGTGCAGCCCTGCTCACGGGCTAACCCCTGCATTAACTCCACCACCTCTCGCCCAGACTTACGATCTAGCGCGGCTGTAGGTTCATCCGCGAGGATCAGCTTAGGTTCGGTCACGAGAGCGCGGGCGATCGCAACCCGCTGTTTTTGTCCACCAGACAAATCAGCAGGCAGGTAGGCGACCCGGTGGCCTAAACCTACCGCTTCCAACATGGTAAGCGCCTTATGGGTTCGTTCGTTGTAGCTCATCTGTTTCTGGAGCCGCAAGGCCATACGAACGTTTTCCTGGGCTGTCAGGCAGTCCAGCAGGTTATGGGCCTGAAAGATATAGCCAATTCGGCTGCGGAGTTGAACTAACTGAGCCTTTGTGGCTCCCAACAATTCCTGACCCAAAATGCTCAAACTGCCCTGTTGGAGCGATCGCAATCCTCCCATTAAAGTCAGCAAGGTCGTCTTTCCGCTACCGGATGGGCCAGTCAGGATAACGATTTCTCCGGCCTCAATTGTGAGGTTAATATCCAGCAACACCGGCTTGCTGAGTTGCCCTTTGCCGTAGGAGTGATTAACGTTTTGAATGACGACGGGAGGTTGCATTGGAAAAGACGGTAGGGGATTAGGTGATAAGGGGTTGAGGTAGAAGTGGCTGAAGGCTCGGTCGACGGGTAGGCAGTGGAGATTTAGACGAGCAATTGGGTAAAGTGAATGTTCATACCAGGTCCAGCTCGAAAACTGTGGCTTTCCCTTAAGCAAAACTCCACTTCTGGACTTAGGCCAGGTTTAGAACACATCCGCCGGATCTGCTGACTGTAGCTTACGTACCGCAACGGCTGCAGATAGCACACACATCGCCAGGGTCATGGAAAAAACCTGTATTCCCACATCCAGCCTCATGATGACGGCTACCCCGGTCAGGTTGCTGAGCAGGCTATACAACCCTAGAGAACAAACGACACCGGGTAAAAAACCAAGCACAGCCAGGATGGCAGCTTCCTGAAAAACTACCATCAGCAGTTGTCCGTCAGAATAGCCAATGGCTTTCAGCGTAGCGTATTCCGACAAGTGATCATTCACATCGGAATACAGAACCTGATACACAATGACAACTCCCACCACGAACCCCATAATGGTGCCAAAGTCGAAAATGATTCCCGCAGGTTCTTTAGCCCAGTAGTTCCGTTCTAAGGTAATAAAATCAGCCTGACTCAGCGCTGTAATTTCCGCAGGCAGAGTATCCTCCAGGTCTTTTAGCACGGTCTCCAGATTGGTGTTCGGTTCTAGCTGCAGTACCCCCGCGTGGATTTGATTGGCCTGCTCAGTGCCGTACAAACGCAGATAGTTCACATCACTAATGACAATGTGACCTCGCTTAAAGATGCTGCTGCCGAGGGAAAATAACCCACCCACCCACATCTTTCGCCCCTGTACTTCTGTCTGCACGTCCTGTCCGGCATCAAATTCAGCGGGAATTGCCCCTAGAGATGGTAGAGACTTGGTATCGAACAGCAGCATATCTGTCTGCTCCACTGCGGTGAGTTGGTCGTTAACCGCAGGCAGAGTCATGACCGGCTGAGCCGGGTTCATGGCAATAACGGTGACGTTGGTTGTCTTCTGATTATCCGGATTCAACCAGCTTGCAGTAGCGTAATAAAACGGTCTCGCTGAAGCTACATTATCCACTGCCGCTGCCCGATAAAGCTGCTGCTTGTCGAAAGTTTCGTTGCCTAAAAATTGGGAATTTTCATTTACTAAAAATACGTCACCATCCAGGCTATCCACTACGTTGGTGACTCCATCAAACATGGCGGCCCGAAACCCCAGCTGCATAAAAATTAAGATATTTGCAAATGATATGCCCGAAAGAGCCACCATTAGCCGCACTTTTTGATGGGAAAGCTGCGACCAGGATAAGGGCTTTTCTCGCCGAAGAAATTGAGGTAAGGGCATAATAAATTTTTCTAAGACTACAATATCTTGATTAAAACTAATCCACCTGGATTTTGACTCTAACCTGCATATAAGTCAGACCAGCGACCTGTTCGCTGCTTTCGGGGTCAAGCTTGATTTTGACTTCTACCACTCGAGCGTTGGTATCAGCAGCCGGATCTGAATTCAACACATCCGTTTTGCGAATCTGCAAGCCGATACTTTCAACCGTCCCTTCCAGAACATCTGAAAACCCGCCATTCTCGCTGGTGATAGTGGCGCGTTGTCCCACCGATAGCTTGGGTACATCTGTTTCATACACTTCAGCTATCACCACCATTTGATCCGTTTGCCCCAGGTCCACAATGCCCTGGTCCGGATTGACTCGTTCCCCTACTCGGGTATTGATGCGCAAGATTTGTCCTGCCACCGGCACTCGGACGTAGAAGTCTTCCAGGTCTACCCGGGCGCGATTGAGCTGGCTCCGGGCATAATCCAACTCTGCCTGGGCGACGGTCACATCCACTGGTCTGACTTCATCCAGTTGTTGCAGAGTTTGGGCGGCAGCCTCAATCTGAGCTGTCAATGTTTGTTGGGTGTTGGCTAGCTGGAACCTGGCTTGCTGTAGGCTGGCCTGGGCGGTTTCCAAAGTTTTTAATCGGGCATCCAAGTCAGAACCGCTCACGGCCCCCTGGGCAAAAAGCTCGCGATATCGGTCGTAGTCGTTCTGGGCTTCTCGCAGAGTGGCTTCGGCACTCTCGATGGCGGCCTGGTTTTGCAAAATTTTGGTGCGTCGGTCTGCCTCAAGCTGTCGAATCGTAGCCTGCTGAGCCGCTTGCTGGCTAGGGGTTGCTGCTGCCGTTTGAGCCTGGGTAACCTTGGCCTGTTGCACGGCAATTTTTTGCTCAGCTTCAGCCACTTCTGCCTGCTTGCGCTCAATACCCTGTAGGGTTGCAATCACCTGGTTGGCCTCAACCCGGTCACCTTCCTGCGCCAGGAGTTCGTTTACCCGGCTATCCTGAGCATTCGCTACGGAAAGTTTAATCACCGAAGACGATGGCTCGACTCGTCCCAGGGCTGCCACTGTTCTGACCGGGGCAGGCTCTGTAACCGGTGGAGGGGCAGAGTTTTTGAGAGCCTGTGAACGCAGCGCATACACTCCCCATCCCCCTAATCCAAGAGCGACGGCAAAAATTGCGACCCAGCTGTAGCCGTTAGGTCTGACGATAACTTGTTTGAGATTCATGGGTGTTAAGAATGCTAAGCGGCCCCGGAAAAATGAATGTCCGATAGTTTTTGATATACCTTGCTTTTAAGGTGCCCTGGCCCTAACCACAAATATCGCTAAGGAAATGGTGATTTAGAATCCCAGTTAGGGAACCTTAGGAAAAATCCATGTCCAAGCGTAAAAGAACCATGGCCAGAAACATTCCTAAATTACAAAATGATCCCCAGGCTGTAGATAAAATCACCCAGTTCAAGCAAGAACTCAATGAGGAACTGGAACACGCCATTGAGTCCCATGAATTTAAGATGGTCTATATTGGCATCGCTACCCTGGTAGTGTTTGCTGGCGTCATTTATCTCGCCTGGAAATTCTAAACTAACGATCAGGAACTCAGGGGTTTTCTCTGGAATAGGTTCATCCCACCCTTGCATTCCTCACTCTGCATCCTTCTCCCAGAGCAGGTGAGAAACTTTAAATCCGGGCCATCTTCTCCCAAGCGGTGAGAAGGGATAAAGCCCTCACCCTCGCCCTCTCCCATAGGGCGAGGGCACTGGAAGGATTGATCGGCTCCCCTCGCCCAGAGGGCGAGGGGTTGGGGGCGAGGGCGTACAACTTTTGTCAGTCAATGAGGTGGAATTCTCTAAAAGTACCCCATCAAAACGGTTATCCAAATTTTGGGCTTGCCATTTGCTCGTAAGAGCTAATAGCTGGGAATTGCCCTTAAGCTGCTGGATAATTATTTCTCTGGGACACTCTAGGGTAAATAGATCTGAATGCCAACAACGATTGCAATTAAGACGACGATGGGAATTGCAATCGCGGCCATCCCATTGTGGCTCTTGACCACCCGCGATTCATGGCTAATGACTGCAGACTTGATCGTTTCGTGCATCTCTTCCCGCAGCTTGGCCAGTTCCCCATCCAGGCTGTCGGCACTGTAGAGCTGACGCAGTCGGTCGAAGACATCTCTGCCTAAGAGCAAGCTTTTTTCGTGGTTATCAAACAACATATCCACAATTTCCTCATGGCTGAAAACTGTGAGTTTGACTTCTCCAGTGGCCTGCGCTGTAGATGAGCGAGGACGGCTATCAATTAACTCAATTTCGCCAAAGACCCGTCCTGGCCCTAGAGACTTTGAGACAACTTGGCCGGTTTCAGGATAGGTGTCTACGATATTGATGCGCCCTGACTTGATCAAATAAACCTTTTCACTGGCATCCCCTTCTCGGTAAATGACTTCGCCGGGAGCATAGGTGATCTTTTCCATAGATATTTTTTAGAAGTGCGTTAGTTTCGCCACTATTGTTCCCATAATAGGTGCAGTTCTATCGGCAAGCCGACAGGTCATTCTGCTTATAGAAATATGTTGTTTTGTGTGACCAAGGTCACAGCTGTTTTATGGCGCAAATTATCTCTATCCACTCCTTCCGCGGCGGTACAGGTAAATCTAACTTGACGGCTAACATTGCTGTTGCAGTTGCCAAGCATGGCAAGCGAGTAGCCATTGTTGACACCGACATTCAGTCCCCCGGCATCCATGTTCTTTTCAATATGGACGAAGAAAAATTCACCTATGCGTTGAATGACTATCTGTGGGGGAAATGCAGCCTTAAGGATACAGCCTATGATGTCACCTCCCAAATTACTGACGCCGAGGGCACTCCGGCGCACCTTAGCGGTGTGGTCTATCTAGTCCCCTCTAGCCTTAAGGCCGGAGAAATTGCCAGGGTTTTACGGGAAAGCTACAATGTAGGGCTACTCAACGAGGGCTTTCACGATTTACTCGAACAGCTACAGCTCGATTATTTGTTCATCGACACTCACCCTGGCCTTAACGAAGAAACTCTGCTGTCGGTAGCTATCTCTGACCGCATGGTAATCATTCTGCGTCCAGACAGACAAGATTATCTAGGCACAGCCGTTACCCTAGATGTAGCTCAAAAACTGGATGTTCCCGAAATTACCCTGCTGATCAACAAAACCCCGTCAGCCTATCCACGGGAAATTCTGGCCGATAAGGTGAAGGCTCAGTACGGCGTGCCCGTAGGTGGTCTGTTCTACGAAAATGATGAAATGCTGCAGTTAGCCAGTAGCGGTATTTTCTGGGTCCACTTTCCTGACCACGCCTTTAGCAGTGAAGTCCATGCTGTAGCCCAGCACTTAATCGCGGCGGAGTAGCCAAAGTAATGACTAGTCAAGCTCAGGAGGGATTGCCGTTTCCTCAGCGGCTCAAGACATTGAATAGTCAGCCAAAAACCATGACCGATTTGCTTTCTTTGCCCGACAAAGAGCGTAAGTTGATGAACTGGCTGATGCGCTGTAGAAAAGCCTCCTTCACCGAAATTACGCATCATTTAGGCGGAGATGTAGCAACTGCTCAAGAAATAGTAGAACAGCTGTTTCAATCAGGCTTTATTACTACCTCTGAGCACTCTGAGGAGGCCGAGGACATTGTTCTGATGCCCAAAATTATGTCTCGAAGATAGCCCATTATATCCAGGCCAGCTCGAGATCTATAGTTTTCTCTAAGGCAAAACTCCACTTCTGGACTTGGACAAGGTTTATTTCGACTGAGTTCCGTAAAATCACTCGGATTTGTGATTAGCCATAAACAGCAACGCTAATTTTTCAAAAGTTGAAATTTGAGCCAGGTTTTGGGAACTCTCATGGAAAGCTACACCAAATTTTTGTTGCCTTTAAAGATTGCTAACAAACCCAATGGTAGGGGATTGCCTTATGCTGAAAAACTTCTGGTACGCCGTTGAATTTAGTGCTGCTGTCAAAGACCAGCCTCAACCGGTACGGCTCATGGGTGATAACTATGTGCTGTATCGCGACAGTCAGGGGCAGCTGGTTGCCATGCGGGACCGCTGTATTCACCGGGGTGCTTCCCTGGCTGGAGGATGGATTGAAGGCAACTGCATTCGTTGCCCATATCACGGCTGGCGCTACGACAGCGATGGCACTTGTATTGAAATTCCCGCTGACCAGCCCGGTGTGCCCATTCCCAAGCGGGCCAGAATTTCCTCCCTGCCGGTGGCAGAACGCTACGGCTTGGTGTGGCTATTTGTGGGCGATCTGCCCGTTGAGCAGCGCCCGCCGATACCACCCCTACCAGAATTTGAAGACCCTAACTGGCGCAGTATCACCGGCGAGTACACATGGAAGGCCCACTATACCCGAGTTGTGGAAAGCGGACTGGACAGTTCCCATGCGCCTTTTGTGCATTCTGTCTTTTTCAATCTGCGGGATGAGGCAGAGGTCCCCCCCTATGAAGTACAGACCGACGAGTGGAACTGTAGCGCCAAAACGATTTCTAAACCTCCCAAACGAGCAGGACTGCTAAAGCTAATTGTGAAACGAGATCGGCCATTTTCTAGTGCCACACTGACGGCCCACATGCCCAATATCAACCGCATCCATCTGGATTTCAACTTTCGCGGTTACCAGTACATCTACTTCGCCAGCAACATTCCGGTGGATGAAAACACGACGCTGACAAAATGGATTGGCCTGCGGAATTTCCTGAACCAACCCTGGGCCGACTGGAACTCTCGCAAAAACACCAACGACACTTACCTGGAAGACAAAGACGTGGTCGAAAGCCAGATCCCCAGAGTGGTGCCCCTGACGGGAGAAATTCTGCTGGCCTCCGACAGTTTGCAACTGGCCTATCGCAAGCTGCTGAAGTCCTATGTGGAACGGGGCTGGGCCTTGAGTGATTACGAACTCCCGGCCTTGGCCAACCCCAACGGCAAAACCCCGGAAATGATTACCACCGGAGCGTAGAGTTCTCACCTCCGTCTCGACCTCAGCTCTTCATCAGGACACGCCACTATGCTGCAAAACTTTTGGTACGCCGTGGAGTTCAGCCACTCCGTAGGCAGCAAACCTACCCATCTGAAGCTGCTCGGCAAAGACTACGTTCTTTATCGGGGCGAAGCGGGGCAGGTAATTGCCCTCGACAACCAGTGTGCTCATCGGGGGGCCAGTCTGGCTCTGGGTTGGACTCAGGGCAACTGTCTGCGCTGCCCTTACCACGGTTGGCGCTACGGGGCTGATGGCCACTGCAACCACATCCCCGCCGATGCCCCAGAAACGCCCATTCCTAAACGGGCAAGGGTGCAGTCTTACCCGGTGCAGGAGAAATACGGTCTCATTTGGCTATTTGTGGGTAGCCCCGAGTGGCCTGAAGATCGGCGTCCGCCAATTCCGGCTTTCCCGACCTTCGACAATCCGGTGCGCCCCGCTACCTATAGCCGCCACGAGTTCGATGCTCACTTCACTCGCACCATGGAAAACGGTATTGATACCTCCCACGCCCTGTTTATGCACAAAGGAGCCATAGGGGCCAGCAATGCCCCTACCAATACCGAAATTGATGCATATGAAGTCACCCTGAACGATTACGAACTCTCTGCAACCCTGCCTATCAAGGTCAACCGGATCAATGGCGTCATGCGGTTTGTGCTTCAGCAGGACGACCCCAAAGCCCATAAGGATTATCGGTTTGCCCTGCCCAACATTACCTTCTCGGCGGTGCAGTTTGGTCGCTTCCGCATCGAGAGCATCATGGCCCACATCCCGGTAGATGACCACACCACCGTAGTGAAGTCGGTGAATATTCGCAACTTCCTCAACCAGGTGCCAATGCTGAGTTACTGGCTCGACCAGAATACGGCCCAGGTGGGCAACAAAATTATGCAGGAAGATGACGTGGTGGTTAAAACCCAGGTGCCTCAGCAAGTTCCCTATTACGACATGGGTAGAGAACTGCTGGTTGCCTCGGATGCCACGCTGATTGCCTACCGCAAACTGCTGAAGCGCTATGCCGCTCAGCCTCTGCCCGTGGAGCAGGCCCCGGTCGAACAGGGCTCAATGCTTTGAACCTGCCTTCTAAGGAATGTCACTGACACCGGCTGAACTCAATCCTTGCAAGTCGCCGGAGTCCTTTGGCTGCAGTAGGGTGGGCTCTGCCCACTGGCCTTAATTCAAGGTCATTTGCCCGTATTGATACTTTTCATTTGCCAATTAATATCGAGAACTCACGATGCTTACGGCTAATTCCTCTATCGAGAATCGAACCTGGGAATGGCATGGGTTGCCCATTCACTATCAGCAGGCTGGCACCGCCGGCCCCGCTCTGCTGTTGATCCACGGGTTTGGGGCCAGTTGCGATCACTGGCGCAAGAATCTTCCCCCCCTGGCGCAAGATCATCGGGTCTTTGCGCTGGATTTGCTGGGTTTTGGCAAATCTGCCAAACCGGCACCGGGGGAACCTCTGCCCTATAACTTTGAGACCTGGGGACAGCAGGTGGCGGCATTCGTCCAGGCAGTCGTAAAAGAGCCGGTCTTTCTGGTGGGGAACTCCATTGGCGGAGTTGTGGCGCTCCAGGCAGCTACCCTCGCCCCCGACCAGAGCCGAGGAGTGATTTTGCTGGACTGTGCTTTGCGACAAATCCACGATCGCAAACTCGACCAGCAGCCCCTACTCCGTCGTCTGGGCCGGCCTCTGCTGAAGAAAGCGTTGCAAAATCGGTGGCTGGTGCACTGGCTGTTTAACCAAATCGCCAAGCCTCGTATCGTGCGTAGTGCTCTGAAGCAAGCTTATGGCAATGGTGACGCAGTTACGGATGAGCTGGTAGATCTGCTGCTGGCTCCGGCCCGTGAATTGGGAGCCGCCGATGTGTTCTGGGCCTTCATCAGCAACTTTACCGGCCCCCTGCCAGAAGATCTGCTGCCCCACCTTACCTGTCCTGTTCTGATTCTCTGGGGTACCGCCGACCCCTGGGAACCTATTGAGCTGGGCCGCAAGCTAGCGGATTTTCCGGCAGTAGAAAACTTTATTCCCCTGGAAGGGGTGGGGCACTGCCCGCAAGATGAGGTGCCTGATGTGGTCAATCCTCACATTCAAAACTGGGTGGCTCACCATGCCGCCAACCTGCCTGCTGTGTCCTCTCTATAAGCGACCCTATGTCTGTAAGTTCCGGTCAAACCAGGGGGATTCCAGCATCCCGGTTAGCCTTTATTTTTGTCACCATTTTGATTGATAAATTGGGCGAGAGCCTGATTTTTCCCATCCTGCCGTTTCTGGTAGAGCGATTTCGCTCCGATGCATTTACGCTGGGGCTGCTGGTATCGTCCTTTGCGATCGCGCAGTTTATCGCCATCCCCATCATCAGTGGCCTGTCAGACCGCTATGGACGCCGCCCGGTGCTGCTGGTGTGCATTCTAGGAACTGCGGTGGCCTACTACATGTTTGGTCTTGCAGCCAGTCTCTGGGTGCTGTTTCTCTCCCGCATTGTGGACGGTATGACTGGCGGGGTTGCACCCACGGCCCAGGCCTATATCGCCGATATTTCCGCTCCCGAAGACCGGGCCAAAAACTTTGGCCTCACCGGGGCAGCCTTTGGACTGGGCTTTATTCTAGGTCCTGCTATCGGTGGAGCGCTGGCCAATATCAGCCTGAACTTGCCGGTGTTTGTAGCGGGCACTATTGCCCTGGTGAATTTTGTTTTCGGCTGGTTCGTTCTGTCTGAATCCCTGCCTGAAGATCAGCGACGTCCCTTCACCCGTCGGGATTTAAATCCCATCAGTCAGCTGAGCGATTTGCTGAAAAATTCTCAAATTCAGGGGCTTGTCATTGGCTTCTTTATCTTTAACTTTGCCTTTGCCGGGTTCAGCAGTATTTTCGTGCTGTTTCTGGACAATCGCTATGGTTGGGGACCAAACCAGGCGGCCATGGTCTTTGTGTTTATCGGAGTGGTTTCCACCATTGTGCAGGGGGGGCTGATTCGCCAACTACTGCCTCGCTTTGGGGAAGCCAAACTGTCGGTGGCTGGTTTGGTTTTGATTGCCCTGGCCTTTGGTGGGCTGGTATTGATTCCGCCAGAAGGTCCAATTTTGCTGCCCGCGTTATACACTACCCAGGCATTCTTAGCTCTTGGTGTGGGCCTGATTATCCCATCCATGCGGGGGCTGATTTCTAACCGAGTATCTAATCAGGAGCAGGGCAAAACCCTGGGCGGCAACCAGGCGATGCAGAGCATCGCCGCAATCCTGGGTCCCCTCTGGGCGGGCTGGGTGTTTGACCGCTCCGGCATCCTTTCTCCCTTCTGGATGGGGGCATTGCTGATGATCATGGCCGTCGGCTTCACCTTGACCAACCTTCCCCGTCGCCGACTGACCACGTAAATTTCTGGTAAAAACGGACAGACATCCTCTTAATAGTTTGATGGGAAAGCACTCTCGATAAACTCGTCTCCCCCCGAGGCCTGGCATGGAGGGCCAGGCTGCCCCGTTGAGGGCAGCCCATCCATCTGCCCTTTCACTCCACCTTTCCCCGACGAGACCTCTTCCACCTCGTCTATCAACGACTCTTTGCCTTAGCCAATTCGTCCTGAGCGTCCGGCAGACAGGGAACCACTCATCCACCCTCCAGGTCTCATGGCGAGATCTCCCTTTCACCTGCCCAATGGCCATGATTCATAGCCTCTTTCCGCTCTTGAACGCACAATTCTCCTCATCTCGTCTGCGTTCCCCCGGTCCCGGCTCACCCAATCATCGGTATGGCGGCAACATGGTGGCGTTTAGTGTAGCCGCGCAGTGGCTGTTCTGTGCGTGGGAGTGCAAAGTCGGGATGCACCCCACTCAGCCCTTCGTAATCTTGTTATTTTTTATTTGGAAAAAGTCTGATTTCGCCAGCAGTGCGGTAGCCGCTTCAGGGGCAAGGGGCCGAGAGAACAGATAGCCCTGCCCCAATTCGCAGTGGAGAGATTTGAGCCATTCCAGTTGGTTGTTAGTTTCAATGCCTTCTGCGATCGCAGCCAGCTGCAACTGGTCGCTTAGATTAATGACCGTCTGCACAATTTTGTGGTTGCGGTCGCCCAAGTGCATGTTACTAACAAAAGATTTATCGATTTTAAGATAGTCGGCTGGCAGGTTGTAGAGATAGCTCAGGGATGAATAACCCGTACCGAAGTCATCAATACTAATGCGGATGCCGTCAGATCTGAGCTGTCGGAGTAAGTCAATCGTATCTTCAACATTTTCAATTAGCACACTTTCGGTAATTTCCAGGGTCAACGCCGTTGCTGGTGCCTGAGTCTGATAAAGGATTTGCCGGATAGTATCCAGCAAACCTGGTTGCAACAAATCTTTGCCCGACAGATTGACGCTGACTCTCAAGTTTGTTTTATCAGGAAAGTGTCGTCGCCAGAGGGCGATTTGTTCACACACGGTGCGCAGCATCCAGCGGCTAATGGGCAAAATCATACCGGTTTCTTCAGCCAGGGGAATAAAATCGACAGGGGAAATAAAGCCCTGGGTCGGATACGGCCAGCGAATCAGTGCTTCGAACCCCACTAACTGCTGAGTATTCAACTCAAAAACTGGCTGATAGTGAGCGACAAAGGCTTGCTGGTCGATGGCCTCTCGCAGATTATGCTCCAACGTCATGCGTTTGACCGCCAGGGTATGCATTTCGGCATCGAAAATTTCGTAGCGGGCCCGCCCCTGCCCCTTGGCGCGATACAGAGCAAGATCGGCATCGCGTAACAGGTCGGCGGCTGAGGTATAAGCCGCACTCCCCCACACAATGCCAATGCTGGTGGTGATAAACACCTCATGACCATCAACGTTAATGGGGCCTTCAAACTCTGTCAGCAGCCGTTCGGCCACCTGCACCACCGCCTGGATATCGGTAATGTGCTCCAGCAAAAGCACGAACTCATCGCCCCCCAGGCGCGCTGCAACATCCGTAGGGCGAATGATGTCATAGAGTTTGTGGGCCACGGTGATGAGCAGCTGGTCGCCAATTAGATGCCCCAGGCTGTCGTTAATGACTTTGAAGCGGTCGAGATCGAGAAAGAGGACGGCAAAACAGTAGCTTGAAGAGCGCTGAGCCCTCTGGAGGGCAAGCTCCAGGCGATTGGTGAGGAGGGAGCGATTGGGTAGGTCGGTGAGGCTGTCATGAAGCGCATTGTGAATCATTTGGGCTTCAGCCTGTTTGCGCTGGGTAATGTCGAGATTGACCCCGATCATGCGCTGGGGGCGGCCTTCAGCATCCTGTTGTACAAGAAAGTGAGATTCGATGTACAGTACCAAACCATTGGGATGCAGGACACGAAATTCAAGGGGGCTGCCCCCTTCCCCCTGCAGGGCTTGCTGGGTTACGGCCTGACATCGGGGTAAATCTTCCGGGTGAACGACCGCTTCCCAGGCTTCAAAAGCACTATTAAAGTCTCCGGGGCGTATCCCATAAAGTTCGTAGATGCGCTCATCCCACTCCAGGCGGTTTTTCTCGATATCCCAATCCCAAATGCCCATCTCGGCAGCCTGCACCGCTAACCACAGGCGATCGGTTAGATCCTGGAGCTGTTTTTCGGCCTGTTTGCGCTCCGTGATATCGGTATGGGTTCCAATAATTCGTAGGGGCTGCCCCTCTTCAGACCACTCAATTACCTTGCCCCGATCTAGAATCCATCGGTAGCGATTGTCTTTGCCACGAATGCGGTACTCGTTTTGATAGACAGGGGTTTGGCCCTTAAAGTGTAATTGTAAATCCTTGTAGCACTGGGCTTTGTCATCGGGGTGAACTCGACTCTCCCACTCTTCCAGCCTGGGGCCAATTTCGTGCTCCTCATAGCCCAATATGTCTTTCCACCGATGGGAGTAGAACACCCGGTTGGTCCTGACATCCCAATCCCAAACGCCTTCGCCGGAACCATCCAAAGCAAATTGCCAGCGGGCTTCGCTTTCTACCAGAGCGGCCTGGGCTCGGATGCGCTCCTGGGTATTGGCAATCGTTTGGGCCACGACGTTTAAGAGTTGAATATCATCGTCGGTCCAGGTGATTGGCTGGGTGAAGGAGGCAAAGCCGATAAATCCAGTCACCCCAGATTTATAAATCAGCGGTACGGCAAGCAGAGCCACAATACTGATGCGTTGCCAGTTGGCCTGGTCGATTGCCGCCGCCTCGGGTAAGTCAGCGACTTGAGCAACATTCAGGATATTCCGCCGCTTCAGCATCGCCATATGCCAGGGAAAGTTCGCAAAGGGAACCCCCTGGTATTGGGCTATGTGTCGTGGACGGGTCGGTTGGCACCACTCATAGGTCATGCTGAAAGTTTGGGCCGTTTCGTTAAGTTCAAAAATGTAGCTGGTATCAACCCCAGTTATTTCCCCAATGTCTTTGAGGGCACGTTCAATTTCGGCATTCAGACTGGTCGGTTCTACGTCAACAAAACGGCTGGTAATTTGGGCAATCAGTTGATTGAAATCTCGTTGAGTTTTGAGGGCCTGTTCAGCGGCTTTGCGATCGCTGATATCAGAAATAACCGTCACCCAAATTAAATCCCCGATGGGATGGCGAGTGGGATTGCCTGCCCCCCGCAGCCATTTCTCCTGCCCCGAGGGAGTGGTAATGCGCCACTCTTGATGCCAGGTTTGGAGGGTTCGAGCTGAGTCAGCGATGGTTGCCCGCAGGATCGGTAAATCCTCTGGGTGAATCATGTCCCAAATCACGGCTACATTCCGCTCAATGACGTGGGCCTTCACTTCCCAGAGGTCGTAACAGCCTGGGCTCGCGTAGGATACGGTGTCAGAGCCATCTGCCCGCAGTACGTACCGAAAGATACAGCCCGGCACACTGGCAGCCATGCTGCGAAACTGCCCTTCGCTGGCCTGGAGTGCTGCAAAAGAAGCATTGAGCTGCAGAGCCATTTGACTAAACGATTGGGCTAAGTCATTAATTTCTCGGGTTTGGGCCATGGTGATCGCGGCTCGGCGTTCCTCAGGTCTCCACTGCCCCTGGGCCATGCTCTTAGCGGCCTGGTTTAGCTGTAGCAGGGGTTTTGCCATCCAACGGGCGGTGAGAATGCTAGACCCTGTTGCCAGGGTTACCGCCCCCAGACATAGCCATAGGGTGTTGCGGGTATGGGCATAGATTTGCCCCATAAAATCAGATTCGGGGGCAACCACAACCACGAACCATTCGAGCTGTTCCCCCGCCTGGATGGGGGCGACCTGTAAAAATTGCCGCTGGCCATTGAGGTCAAACTCAAGTTTTAGCGCCTGGTCAACGGCATCAAAGTTACCCCGTAAAAAAGTCTGTAAATATTGGGCAGATTCACGAATCAACCGATTTTCGCTCTGGGTCGCCGATAAGCGACCAATCTCGTCGCCATTGACATAGACCGGATTATTGCCGTCAGAACTGCCGATCAAATTGCCGTCGGCTTCTAGGATGAAAATTTGCCCAGATGGGCTGAACTCAATGGTTTCTAGCAGCTGGCTAATTTGCCCCAAATCTAAAATAACGCTGACCACCCCCCTCAGTTGCTCCCCAGGGTCATAAATTGGGCGAGACGCATTGATCGCCAGAGAGTGCCCCTCCACAGCGCTGATAGAGGTATAAACCTCGGTCCAGACGGGACCTTGAGCCTGAACCGCCGCCTGGTACCAGGGCCGTTGCCTCGCATCAATGTAGTGGTCAATCGTCTCCGCCCGAACCACCTGACGGTCAGCATTGAGCTGCTGGCTGACGTACTTCTGCTGGGTTTCTGAGTTCGAGTATTCCAGAAAGTAGGTAATATTTCCCGGCTCTCCTCGATGAAACATGGCCAGAATATCCCCCGCCTGATTGCCCGCTCCCAGGCCCCGAATAAAAGGAAACGTATGGATGTAGTCCCAGTACACCGATTCAACGGACCGGATATTGCCCAAATCCAGGTTGTCTCGCTGAATGGTTTTAGCACTGTGTTGGTTAATGGCCTGGGCTGTGAATAGCAGATCCCCGATTTCTCGGCTCACCCGGGCGGTGGTTTCCTGGCGCAGCTGGCGGGTCACATCGTTTACGGCCTGCTGCCCATTGCGGATGGAGAGCCAGGCGGTTAGCCCTACCGCTGCTGAAACCTGCAGCACGAAGGGAATAATCAGAACCATTCTGAGCGGTGCCCTGGCTAGTAAACGATGCATCTGACGCCCCCGTGTGCTTGACTTTCTTCAGCTTAGATGAGAAGTCAGGGCCGGGCAGGGCTCGGTGATAGATAGCGTTGCCATAGAGACGCCTTTCACTCCTTTCAGGATACTGCGAACCAGTCAACTTCTGCGCCTGAATCTAAAGTGCTTCTTTGGCAGTTTCAATCTCCCATATGGCATTAGAGATGCAACAAAAATCATAAGAGGTTCGAAGAGCTTGGATTTAAGCTGCTCTAAAAGCATACTGATATTGAAACCTTTTCCAAGGCCAGAAGTGGAGTTTTGGCAGTGACCGCAACAATTTGCACTTCATCAATGGCGGTTAATTGCTCTGCTACCGGAGCTATCCAGCCATTTTCGTGGCCTCAGGCCAACCGTGCGATCTCGCAACTTGCTTTGCTCTGGCCGTAACGCACCGTTCGCGTCAGGCGAGAAACCCCATACCGCAAGCGATGCGTTACGCCCTCAAGGCCCAGTCTGGGTAGGTTGGCTGAGGATGAATGGCCGATAACACATCCTTGTTTACTGGGGATCTGGTCTATCCAGCCGCAGGGTGGGCACTGCCCATCAGCCTTAAATCAGTAACAGCCAACTCCAACCTGACTTTCCCTCAGGTCAAGTTCCCCGGTTGAAAATGGTCACCATAGCCACGAATCGTTTTCTTCTCGGGACTGCGGTAGGTCAGCTGTTTGCTGGTGCGCTTCCCTAAACTCACCAGCGACTCGGCCATCTTCACCGCCGCCGCCACCGAGTCTATGACAGGTACCCCCAGGCGTTCTTCCAGTTGTTTTTCCAGACCGCTCATACCGGCGCAGCCCAAACAAATGGCCTCGGCCCCGTCTTGTTCGATGGCCAGTCGGCTGGCTGCCGCCAGGACTTCAACGGTATTAGTCCGGTCATGTTCTGTGTCCAGTACCGATAGGGATGTCGTGCGCACCGAGGCACATCGGCCCGTCATGCCGGCTTTATGAACGGTCTTTTCCACCATGTCCCTGGCCCGATGCAGGGTGGTGACGACGCTCCACTTGGCTGCCAGCATATTGGCCATGTAGAGGCTGGCTTCGGCGATGCCCACCACAGGTTTTGCCGTAATTTCTCGGGCGGATTCAATGCCCGGATCGCCCCAGCAGGCCAGGATAAACGCGTCTGAGTCTGTATCTAAGAGGATCTGCTCCAGAACACCAGGAATCGCAAGGTACTCATCGTAAAACCCCTCGATAGACTCAGGACCCACTCGAGGGGTAACGGTGACGATTTCGGTATGGGGAAACTTGGCGGCCTGGGCAGAAGCGTCGATCTTCTGGGTCATCGGCTCACAGGTGTTGCCGTTGATGACTTTGATGCGACAGGTGAAATGGCTAGGCATGATTTTGCATTCAGCTCAAAACATTAAAATAAGGGGAGTACAGCGTTCGGGAAACTTCCTGACATGGTGCAGGCGAATCCTCAACTCCAAACCTTTGAAGACTTCCTCAACCATACCGGAGCAGTCGATGGTTTTTTTGAATTAACCAATGGAGTTTTGGTTGAGATGCCCCCAGAGTCTGATGCAAACCTTTACCGGGCCCTAAAGTTGTACGAAGCTCTGAAGGCTCTGGTTGGCATGCAGCAGATTCGTCTCCAGGGGTTAGCCCTCGCCGTACCGGGACAACCCAAAAATCGCTATCCCGATTTGACGGTGTTGCGCCCAGAGCATCCCGAACAGATGAACGCTTTAGGCCAGGCTGCCATCACGCTAGACATGGCTCCGCCGCTGTTGGTGGTTGAAGTTGTCAGCCCAGGCACCGAAAATCACCGTCGCGATTATGTCGAAAAGCGCAACCAATACGAATGGCGCGGCATTCCCGAATACTGGATTTTAGACCCGGTGTTGGGCCAGGTGACGGTGCTCAGTCTGACCGAGACTGGCTACGAACCAGCTATTTTCACTGGGGATGATGTGGTTCAATCTCCCACCTTGCCAAATCTCCCCCTAACAGCAGCAGACATGCTAAATGTGGCTTGACCGAGATCCCGGGGTTGAATGGCACTGAAATAACTGAAATGATTCCTCGCAAATCGCCAGAAGTATTGATCTGCCGTAGGGTGGGCACTGCCCACCAGGCTTAATTCAGTGACATTCATCCCGGAGTTCTTTTTCGGGAGGTCAGATTCACTGGCTGCCCGCAGTAAAATCCCAGGATCTGAGACAAGGAACAATTGAGAACCCGGGGTTCTTTGTTGGGATCTCCAGTTCACTGTTTACCTGTAGTAGAACCCCGGGATCTGGGTTCTATTGTGCTGTATCCCGTAGGGAAGGCCGTCGCAGGGGGAGCATGGTTTTTTTCATCATCTCAAGTAAGGAGACGTACCGTTTTGGGGCATCATTAACTCTATATCTGTCCAAAGATAGATATAGGTCTATCCTTGAGACGGATGTGTAGTTGCCTGATAACGTTCCTTCTATGAATAACGCCTGGCTTTCTGATTACGTCATTTACTCTGAACGCGAAGGGCAGGGCTATGCCCGCCGCGCCTGCCGACCACTAGAATCCCACATTAAGAAGCTGCTGGGGCTGCCGGTGAGCGAGCAATCGATTCATGCAGAGATTCAGTATCTCACTCTGGCCTCTGGCGGGGCTATCTGCAAATGCCCGGCCTGTAAACTCAGAGCACCGGGTAGTTCTGGCATTTTTTGGGCGGTTAATGTGGAAGATGCCACTGAGGATGTGGCCTGATACCGTTCTCATGGTTAGAGTTACCAATGGGGGCAGGAGAGCCAAAAAGTAGCCTTAGGATGCATTCGCGCAGCAATGCACCACCCGAGCAACTTGTCGGTTGAGTGCAGGGTGTTCCCCCTGCCTTAAGCAGCGGTCGCGAATCCGCCCCACGGTATTGCGGTGCAAATTGAGGTTCTCAGTTCCATCAGGCACAAACTTGATTAGCTTAGAATCCCCCTGGTTTCTGGATGCTTAAGTTTCAACCTTTCCCCCCTTAATCAAGGGGGGCAGAGGGGATTTTTGAGGTGTATTTCATTCGAGTGAGATTCGCTATGCAATTCCCCCAAATCATCTATCGTAGGGGCTGGTTTTATCGAGTTTGGACGGCAATCCCCAAAATACGATTGAGTTTGAAACAAGCTACAAAACGCTGGACAGATTCTCGATCTGATTTGATTCGCTTTTTCATGACCTTGTAGCGTTTGAGTAATGAGCGATCGTTTTGTTCTGCAAACACTGCATACATACCGGAAAAAGCGTTGAAGTCCTCATAGGGCAACAAGCGACTGAAAATAATGTAGCCTGTATCCCCAGTTCTACTGAGGTTAACATTAATTACTTCCAACGGTGGTGAGGATGGATTGAGCAGATCGACCACCGTCACCGTACTTTCCGTCGGATCAATTTCTGTAACCTTAAATAATGATGTGTAGGAAGCCTTAGCCGCATCCAGAAACATCACTTCAGAAGGATCTGGATCAGGATTATCAGCCCTATATCTTTCCAGTAACGTCTGGCCATCAGACTGGATTTCATGGAGATAAAAATCCATTATAAAATTGAGTTCCTCATCAGATTCCAGGGCAATTTTCTTGCCTTGAGAAATCCCAAAAACCCGAAGGATTTTGGGTAAATACTCTTCCATTCCGTAGGTTTCAGGAATTTTGTTGCTGAATTGCTCACCAATGCGCCGGGATTGCTCGTACTGCTTGATCAGGGCCTGGTTTTTGCTGTTGGGTCTACCAAACATACTGCTTTCGGTTTTCTACTGAAATCAGTTTATCGTAACGAATTGAGGTAACCCTAGCTTTACTGCTGATTGATGGGTTGTTTGTCATGGCTACCGTTGACTTCTTGAGCTGGTATCAAAGGCTCCCTCACTGGGGGTAAGCCATTCGTAAAATTGCAGAAGACCTTAAATTGCTTCATTACTCATGCTCCAGTCGTTAGATAACACCGTCAATCGGCAGGCTTTATCCAAGCTGGGTATTAATCGCGATCGCATACTCCAACAGCTTGACCAACTGGCCCAGATTGGAGCCATCGATGGAGGTGGCAGTCAGCCGGTCAGAGCTTTTGTGGAACTCCATGCGGAGCAGGGTCCGGTGCTGGAGCTCCTGAACCTTGCCGGTTAACAGCGGCAGGTAACCTTTGCCCCAATAGCCCCTTACACACCTCCACCAGAGGAGCCAGACGAAAATCCTGTTGTGGCCAGTGCTGGAAGTCCTCTGGCAACAGATCGACTACTGACCTGACACTAGTTCCAACTTATTTTGTGTCGGCCTCCTTGGGCAACGGTCTTCTGCCCTTCAACGATGAGGCAATCAGCAGATT
>Ga0076929_100619_pt1 | contig 23260 bp, 20 predicted proteins | sample HotLakConUCCSL28_FD_87104 | JGI IMG/M metagenome (GOLD analysis project Ga0076929, IMG submission 87104) | Hypersaline microbial mat communities from Hot Lake, Washington, USA - Hot Lake Consortium UCC-SL28 (version 3) (version 3) | ecosystem: Environmental > Aquatic > Thermal springs > Hot...
GCGTAAGTCGGCCAACCATTCCTGAAACCTGATACCCGGTACCTGGCACCCTCAGCAATGGTTGCCTTATTTCTGCCAGCCGATACTAGAGCTGCTGGAGCGCATAAAAAGCGATGTCGCGGCCATGGGGGACGGTAGCTCTGTACTCCAAATTCCCCGCAGGAACCGCCAGGGCTTCGTAGACCGCTTCGTCTCGCAGTGGGTAAATGAACACAGCCTTCCCCATTGAGGCTGGCCGGTTTCAGGGGCAGATTGCCCCGGCCCTACCTCCAGGCTCATCTGCAGCTCTGGTTTCAGCTTTACGGCTGGCAGCAGGCCAATGTCAGTTTGGCGGTAAGTCACGAAAATTTTGCCTTTGGTATCCTCGACATTCCAACCTCCCGAACCCAAAACCCGTTTCCTGCCCAAATCCTGTAGTGTAGGTCATGGTGCCTTCCCAGCCGCAGATTAAACCGCCTGGGCCGATGGCAACACCTACTTATCCCTCTCGTGTGTTTATGACAACTCCATTCATCCCAGATGCTCCTCCCGCTACTACAACCTACACTGGCGACATTCTTCAGGGAGTTCCGGTCATTACCCGGCTGTGTTGCTCTGATCTGCCTGCCGGCCAAAATTATCGCTTTTACTTTCAGGGGGTTGAAATGGGAACCGGCCAGCACTGGTATGTGCCCCTGATGGTTGCCAAGGGGGCACGGGCCGGTAAGACCATTGCCCTGGTGGCCGGAGTGCATGGAGACGAACTGAGTTCTATAAGAACGGTGCAGCGGGTCATGGCAGAACTGGACCCCAGCACCATGACCGGCTCGGTCATTGCCGTGTTGGGGCTTTCTAGAGCAGCACTGGAGCTGACCCAGGCCCGCTGGCCCATGGCCTATGGCGGCGGTAGCTCCGTTGATATTAACCGGGTCTGGCCAGGCGACGAACATGGCGACAACCCCCCCACCCGCCATGCCGGTCTGCTGTGGAACCGGCTGTTCAAGCCCAACGTTGACCTGGCGCTAGACTTCCACACGGTATCTACCGGCAGCGATTTTACCCTGTTTATTTATGCCGACCTGAGCTATCCCGATATTCACCAGATGGCCAAGCTGTTTCCCGTAGAGCAAATTAAAGACGATGCGGGGGAAGAGGGAACACTAGAGACCACCCTGGTAGAAGCGAATATTCCTGCCCTGACGGTAGAAATCGGTAGCCCCCGCATTTACGACGGTGCCAAAATTGCTCTGGCGGTGGAGGGTACTCTGAATGTACTCAAACATCACCAAATTGTGCCAGGGGCCCTGGGTCAAACAGCAGAAGATGTGAATACGTTTTTCGGCAACCAGTTCGAAACTATCCGTTCCAGCACCGGAGGTTTTTTAGAACTGTTGGTCAATGTCAGAGAAAGCGTGTCTCCGGGCCAGCAGGTTGCCATTCAACGCAATGCTTTTGGCGATGTCGTAGCAGAATATCGAGCCACGGTTCACGGAGAAGTCGCCACCATTGCCAGAGACGCCCTGAGCGAGCCAGGGTCACGGGTGATGCAGATTTTGTACAACGACAGCAACCAGGCTTGACCAGGGCAACTCTACGCCGAAAAAACGATACTGGGAAATAGACATTCAATCATGTCGGATGGCTGCCGCCCTCTGGCATCGTGGCCGATGGCTTGATGCCAGAGCCAGAAACCCGTTTCATGGCGGGGCATTAGGGGCAGCGTTGGGGGTTGAGCGTTAGGGGTTTAACCCACCCCTGCCCCTCCCTGGAGGGGATGATGTAGCAAAATTTTACTGGTTGCAGCGGCTCTCGAATTCAGGTTAATCCAGCAGTATCTCAAGGCAAGTGCTTATGGCTAACATCCCCATCAAATACCTGTCTGACTCCGAAGGCAACACTAAAGCCGTCGTCATCCCCATCGAGTTATGGAAAAAACTACTCCCCCAGGGCGATATTGCAGGCTAAGGGTAGAATAGGACACTTTGAAGGCCAAAGCTTCCTATTCGCTGAGAGTGCAGAAGTTCGCAAGTGTCTAAACCAGGTCTTCGAGCGCTATACATCGATTGAAGACCTGGCAGAAAACCTGGAAGACTACTGCTTATCTAAAGCCATGGATGAAGCTAGAGAAACTCCTCTGCTCTCTCGTGAAGAAGCCTTTGCTTATCTGGAGTCCGAGGAGGATGAGGTTAAGTCTAAAGTCTCACCATTACGGCCTACTCACCCTGCCCAGTCGATCTAAAGGCCAGAACCGAAACCAGGCCCGACCAATAATGTTCTGCTGGGGCAGCACCCCCCAAACGTGGGAGTCGTTGCTGTCGTTGCGGTTGTCGCCCATGACAAACACATAGCCTTCGGGCACCGCCACGGGCACCATCTCATACCGGGGCGGTTCCAGAATGTAAGATTCTTCCAGGGGAGCACCGTCGAGCAGCACCTGCCCGTGGGAGACCTGCACCGTATGGCCCGGTTCCCCAATCACCCGCTTGATGAAGGCCTGGCTCTGGTCGTAGCCAAACTCCGCCAGCTGGGGGGGCGGCATAAACACCACAATGTCGCCCCGGTGGGGGTCTTCCCAGCGGTAGGAGATTTTATCCACAATCAGCCGGTCTCCAATGTGCAGGGTGGGGTCCATGGAATTGGAGGGAATGAACCGGGGCTCGGCAATCAACACTCGCACCGTCAGGGCCACCACCAGGGCAATGATCAGTACTTTAATGTTGCCCCACTGACTCTGCCACAGGCGCTGCCAGCGAGAAAGCTGCTCCTCTGCGGGGGAAGCGGCATTTGAAGGAATCTGAGGAGTAGCTGGTTCAGCAGGTGGGGTGGGCTTAGAGTCCATTTTTCAGTTACTAGGGCTTTCCTCGGCCATTATCGCCAATTTGGGGATTGTGTGTAATATTCCTCAACGCCAATCCGGCACAACCGATAAGATCAGAAGTATCCGCGCTCCCTTGGCACTGCCCTAAAACTGCCCGTCAAACCAGATCCAGACCCAACTGTCCCCTTACCCCTTACCCCTTACCCCTTACCCCTTACCCCTTACCCCTCAACTCACCCCTGGAGACTTCCCATGCCCCATCCCGAATACGTCCTCTGGCTGGATGCTGTCAACAATGGCGATATCGACCGAGTGGGGGGCAAAAACGCCTCCCTGGGGGAACTGATTGGGAACCTGAAATCGAAGGGCATTCGAGTGCCTGATGGCTTTGCCATTACCGCGGCAGCCTATCGGACCATTCTAGAAACTAACGATTTGGAACCGAAAATTCAGAAAGAACTGGATAAGTATGCTCAAGAAAAGCAATCTCTGGCCAAAACCGGCAAGGCCATTCGCCGCCTGATCCAGAAGGCGACGTTGCCCGAAGAACTGGAGACCGCTATTCGCAAAGCCTATCGAGAGCTGAGCCGCCGCTACCAGGTGGAAGAAGCCGATGTGGCCGTTCGCAGCAGCGCCACGGCGGAAGATCTGCCCGACGCCAGCTTTGCCGGTCAGCAGGAAACCTTCCTCAACGTCAGCGGCGAAGACGAAATTTTAGAAGCCTGCCGCCACTGCTACGCTTCCCTGTTCACCAATCGGGCCATCAGCTACCGGGTGGAGAAAGGCTTTGACCATATGCAGGTGGCCCTCTCCATCGGTGTGCAGAAAATGGTGCGGTCCGACAAAGCCTGTGCGGGGGTCACCTTCTCCATCGAAACGGAAACAGGGTTCCCCGATGCGGTGCTGATTACCGGCTCCTGGGGCCTGGGGGAAGGGGTGGTGCAGGGTACGGTAACGCCGGACCAGTTCATGGTGTTCAAACCGCTGCTGATGGAGGGCTTTCGGCCCATCATTGAAAAAACCTGCGGCGGCAAGGCCCAGAAAATGGTCTACGCCCGTGACGGCGGCACCGCCACAGTGGAAATGGTGGAAACCACCGGCAAAGAGCGAGAAGCGCTGGTGCTGAGCGACAACGAGGTACTGCAGCTGGCCAAATGGGCCGTCCTGATCGAACAGCACTACGGTCGCCCTATGGATATGGAGTGGGCCAAGGACGGCAACACCGGGGAACTGTTCATCGTTCAGGCCCGACCCGAGACGGTGCAGTCCCAGCGGACGGCGGGCACTCTGAAAACCTACAAGCTGAAGGCCCATCCCCACCCGGAGACGATTTTGACGGGGTTGAGCATTGGGGATGCGATCGCAGCCGGTAAGGTCTGTCGCGTCCTCACCCCCAAAGACATTGACCAGGTGGAAGACAGCAGCATCCTGGTCACCGAAATGACCGACCCCGACTGGGTGCCGGTGATGAAGCGGGTGGCGGGCATCATCACCGACTACGGCGGGCGCACCTGCCATGCCGCCATCGTCAGCCGGGAGCTGGGCATCCCCGCCATCGTCGGCACCGGGGACGGCACAAGGACGCTGGAAAGCGACCAGGAAGTTACTCTCTCCTGCGCCGAGGGAGATCAGGGGCGCATCTATGCCGGCCTGCTGGAGTACGAAACCGTGGCGGTGGATCTGACCAGCGTGCCCCAGACCCGCACCAAAATTATGATGAACATCGCCAGCCCCGCCGCCGCCTTCAACTGGTGGCAGCTCCCCGCCGAGGGCATTGGCCTGGCCCGGATGGAGTTCATCATCAACAACCTGATCAAAATTCACCCCATGGCCCTGGTCAACTACGACCAGCTCAAAGACCGGGACGCCTGGAAGGTGATCCGCGACATGACCCACAGCTACAGCGACAAGCGGGAATATTTTGTCGATAACCTGTCCCGGGGCATCGGAAAAATTGCGGCGTCTCAGTATCCCCATCCCGTCATCGTGCGGATGAGCGACTTTAAGACCAACGAGTACGCCGACCTGATTGGCGGGCGGGAGTTTGAAACGCCGGAATCTAACCCCATGCTGGGCTTTCGGGGAGCCGCCCGCTATTACAGCGATCGCTACAAAGAAGGCTTCGCCCTGGAATGTCAGGCCATCAAGCGGGTGCGGGAGGTGATGGGTTTTGACAATGTGATTATCATGGTGCCCTTCTGCCGTCGCCTGTCGGAGGCCGACCGGGTACTGCAGGTGCTGGTGGAAAACGGCCTCAAGCAGGGGGTCCACAACCTGCAGATTTATGTGATGTGCGAAATCCCTTCTAACGTGCTGCTGGCGGACCAGTTTGCCGAGCGGTTCGATGGCTTTTCCATCGGCAGCAACGACCTGACCCAGCTGGTGCTGGGGGTCGATCGGGACTCGGGGGAACTGGCGGACCTGTTTGACGAGACGGACGAAGCGGTGAAGCTGGCTATCACCAAAGTCATCGATGCCGCCCACCGCCACGGTCGCAAGGTGGGCATCTGCGGCCAGGGACCCAGCGATAACCCCGAGTTTGCCGCCTTTCTGGTGGAAGCGGGGATTGATTCCATGTCCCTCAACCCGGACAGCGTAGTGCAGGTAAAGCGCCTGGTGGCAGAAAAGGAAGGAAAAATCTAGCGCAGCAATTCAAAAGTATTACAACGTAGGTTGGGTGGAGCGCCCGCGGAACCCAACATTCCGAGAATGTGTGATGTTGCAAAACTAACTGTGCGATGTACTAGGGCAACGTCAGGTCTCAATTTTAGGGTTGTAGCGTAGTGTTGTAGATGGAAATCCGGGTATGGTCACCAGTGAGGAGTCTGGAGACATTTTGACGGGTTCCTCCATCTATCTTTAGACAGACCTCTACCTTTAGGTAGACTCTAAAGCTACTCATATCGTGGCTATATGATGGGAGACCTGGGTAACCCTCCGCGGAAAGCTGACGATAATGGCAGAAATGGTTGATCTGACCAATATAGTTGATCTGACAAACTGCGATCGCGAACCCATCCACATCCCCGGAGCGATTCAGCCCCACGGGGTACTGCTGGTCTTGCACCAGTCCACCCTGGAAATTGTGCAGGTAAGCCGCAACACCCAGGGGCTGCTCGGCCCAGCTCCGGAGGAATTGTTGGGCCAACCCCTGTCCAGTCTCTTTAGCGACCAGCAGATTCAGCAGATTCAGCAGTGTCTGACGGAAAATTTTGAAAGCATTAACCCCCTCGAACTTGCCGTTACCCAGGGGGAGCAGGCGCAGCCTTTTGACGGTATCGTTCACCGCTGGGATGGGGTGATCATTTTAGAGCTAGAGCCCAGGCAGAACCTGCCAAGCCCTAACTTTATCGACTTCTATCACCAGGTCAGGGGGGTCATTACCCGCATCCAAAAAGCCCCTTCTCTGCAGGCCATGAGCCAGGTGGTGGTGAAGGAAGTGCGGCGCATCACCGGGTTTGACCGGGTGATGGTGTACCAGTTTGACGAAACCGGCTCTGGCAGCGTCATCGCCGAAGATACCAATCAAGACCAACCCTATCTGGGGCTGCGCTATCCGGCGACAGATATTCCCAAACAGGCGCGGCGGCTCTACACCCTCAACTGGCTGCGGCTGATTCCCACCTCGCAGTACGAACCGGTGCCGTTAGTCCCCCCGAACAACCCCGTGACCAACGAACCGCTGGACTTGAGCCTCGCGGTGTTGCGCAGCGTCTCGCCCCTGCATATGGAGTATCTGCAAAACATGGGAGTGAACGCCTCCATGTCCATTTCCCTGATTCAGAACCAGGATATTTGGGGGCTGATTGCCTGCCATCACAGCGAGCCCGCCTATATTCCCTACAACGTTCGTACCGCCTGCGAATTTATCGGTCAGGTGATGTCTGTCGAACTGGTCAACAAAGCTGCCAGCGAAGACATCGACTACAAAATGCACCTGAAATCGCTGCAGACAGAGTTTGTCGATGCCCTCTCCCAGGAGGATCACTTCTTAGACGGCATGGCCAAACTCGGTCGCCAACTGCTGGGGCTGGTAAATGCCACCGGGGCCATCGTCTGTAGCGGCAACCAGTGCATTAGCTTTGGCCAGACTCCCCCTAAAGATGACATCAACGCCCTGTTGAAATGGATTAAGCCTCGCTTTGATCAGGGGATGTTCAAAACCCAGTCTTTGATGCAGGACTATCCCGCCGCCGCCGCCTACAAAGCCATCGCCAGCGGGGTGCTGGCCCTGGAAATCTCCAGCATCCACCGCAACTTTATTCTCTGGTTTCGCCCTGAGGTGATTCAAACGGTGAACTGGGGCGGCAACCCCAACAAGCCCGTAGAAGTGTCTGAAGACGGCAGCTTGCGGCTGTCGCCGCGCCAGTCCTTTGACCTGTGGCAGGAGACGGTAAAGGGCACCTGCCTGCCCTGGAAAGCCAGCGAAATTGAGGTGGTGCAGGAACTGCGCAGCCTGATTGTGGGCATAGTGCTGCGGCAGGCCGACGAAATGGCCCTGATGAACTACAAACTGCAGCGCAGCAACGAAGAGCTGGATTCCTTTGCCTACATCGCCTCCCATGACCTGAAGGAGCCCCTGCGGGGGATTCACAACTATGCCAACTTTCTGATGGAGGACTACGGCGACAGCCTGACCGAAGACGGGGTGGCCAAGCTGCGCACCCTGGTACGGCTGACCCAGCGGATGGAAGACCTGATTAATTCCCTGCTGCATTTTTCTCGCCTGGATCGAGCGGAGCTGCAGCATCAGCAGGTAGATTTGCATGAGCTGGTGCAGCAGGTCACCGACACCCTGGAAATTGCCCGCTCCCAGGACGACATCGAGTTTCGTATTCCTCGGCCCCTGCCCCAGGTGGCCTGCGATCGCCCCCAGGTCACCGAACTGTTCACCAACCTGATCAGCAACGCCATCAAGTACAACGACAAAGCCCATAAATGGGTTGAAATTGGGACCATTGAGTCCGCAGAGTCTCTCCCGGCCCCTGGCGGTATCCCCACCACCGCTACCCCCGTGTTCTACGTGCGCGACAACGGCATCGGCATTCCACCGCAGTTTACCGACAAAATTTTTCAGATTTTTCGCCGCCTGCACGGGCGGGATGACTACGGCGGCGGCACCGGGGCCGGGCTGACCATTGCCCGCAAAGTGGTAGAACGCCACGAAGGCCGGATCTGGGTGCAGTCTACCCCCGATGAGGGCAGCATCTTTTTCTTTACCCTATCGCCGGAGCCAGCGGTATGACGTTAAGTTCAGCAACTTTTCCCCTTCTCCAGCACCCCATGCTCATCGTCGAAGACAGCGACGAAGACTTTGAGGCAATCCAGCGGTTTGTGCGGCGATCGCCCCGCCCCATTCCCATGCAGCGGTGCGTCAACGGCGAACAGGCCCTGGCTCTGTTGACTCAAACGGTGCTGGCCGATGGCCCTGATCGGGACCAGGCCCCCGGCTTAATTGTCTTAGACTTAAACCTGCCCGGCACCGACGGCAGAGACATCTTGCGCCAAATCAAGCAGGATGCGACGCTGAAAAAAATTCCTATCGTGGTTTTCACCACCTCCAGTAATCCTAAAGACATACAGGATTGCTACAACCTGGGAGTGAGTCGTTATATCGTCAAACCCATCGACTATGAGCAACTGAAACGAGACATCCAATCCCTGATTGATTACTGGCTGGAAATCACCCACCCCCCTGAGCTGCCGGAACTCACGCCATGACACAAGCGTCTCTTACCCTCCTGGTTGTTGAAGATTCCCCGGAAGATCGGGAACTGTATCGGCGCTGCCTCCGGCGTGACCAGGACCACACCTACACAATTTTGGAGGCCGCCCTGGGGGGGGAGGGGGTGGAGTTATGGCGACAGCACCAGCCCGATGTGATTTTGCTGGACTATCGGCTGCCCGACTTCGACGGTCTAGAATTTTTAGCTCAGATCAACACAGAGTCACTGCAGCCCTGCCCGGTGATTGTGACCACCGGCTTTGGCGACGAAACCATCGCCGTTAAGGCCATGCGAGCGGGTGCTCAAGACTATCTGGTCAAAGGTCAAATTACTCCCGAAGGCCTCAAGTTGGCCATTGAAGGAGCCATCTCCCGAGTGCAACTGCAGCAGCAGTTGCAGTTGCGGATTGAGCGCCAGCGGCTGGTTTCCGAAATCACTGGCAAAGTGCGGCAGTCCCTCGATATCCAGGAGATCTTGCAGACCACCGTAGACGAAGTACGGCAGTTTTTGCAGGCCAATCGGGTGTTCATGTATCGCTTTCAGCTCGACTTTAGCGGGGTGATTGCGGTGGAGTCGGTGGATGATGAATTCACCGCGATTCTGGAACTGCAAATCGAAGATGATTATTTTATCGACAACCACGGCGAAGACTACCGCCAGGGCCGCATTCAGATTACCGAAGATATTTACACCGCTGAGCTCACCGACTGCCATCTAGAACTGCTGGAGCGGTTTCAGATACGAGCCAATCTGGTGGTGCCCATTCTGCAGGGAGAGGCCCTGTGGGGGCTGCTGGTGGTGAACCAATGTTCTGGCCCGCGCCAGTGGCAGCCTTTAGAGATTGAACTGCTTCAGGATCTTTCCACCCAGGTGGGTATTGCTCTGCAACAGGCCGAGCTGTATTACCAGGTTCAGGCAGAACTGGCCCAACGCAAGCAGATGGAAGCGGAACTACGGCGCAGCGAAGAACGCTTTCGCACCTCGGTAGAAAACATGCTCGACTGCTTTGGGGTGTATGCTGCCATTCGCAATGACCAGGGCGAGATTATTGATTTCCGCATCGAATACGTGAACCATGCGGCCTGTGTCACGAACCAGATGAGCCAGGACGATCAAATCTCCCATCACCTGCTGGAGATTCTGCCTGGACATTGGGAGAGCGGGCTATTTCAGGAGTATTGTCAGGTCGTGGAAACGGGCGAGTCTTTAGTCAGGGACAGCCTGATTTATGAAGACGTTTACGGCCAGCAAAGGCTTGCCAGGGCCTTTGATATTCGCGCGGCCAAACTGGGGGATGGCTTTGTCGCCACCTGGCGGGATATCACCGCCCGCAAGCAGGCCGAAGAAGCCCTGCGGCAGAATGAACAACTGCTGCGACTGGCCCTGCAGGGAGCCAACGCCGGGTCCTGGGATTGGGACATCGTCACTGACAGAGTCCACTGGCTGCCCGAAACCTATGCTCTCTATGGCCTTGAGCCGACCCCAGCAGGGCCAACATATGCTGACTGGTATAACGCCCTGCACCCAGAAGATCGCGAACGAGCCCATACCGAAATACAGCAGACCTTAGAACAACGGCTGCCCGAGTTCAACACCGAATTTCGCATTCTGCATCCCCACCGGGGGGTGCGCTGGCTGCTGGGCATCGGTCGTCTCAGCTTTAATGACCAGGGGGAACCGATTCGCCTCAGCGGCATCAATCTCGACATTACCGAACAAAAGCAGGCCGAGCTAGACCTGGCGCTCAACGAGGCGCGGCTGCAGGGGTTTGTCGATGCCAATGTGGTCGGCATCCTGCAGGGAGATATTTACGGCAATATTTATCGGGCCAACGACGAACTGCTGCGCATTATTGGCTACAGTCGCGACGAGCTAGAGCGTGGCGAACTGCGGTGGATTGCCATAACCCCCGCCGAGTACCTGCCCCTCGACCAACAGGCCATTGTCGAAGCCCGCGCGCGCGGAGCCTGCACCCCCTACGAAAAAGAATACATTCGCAAAGACGGCAGCCGGGTGCCGGTAATGCTGGGGTACAGCCTGGTAGACGAAGCCCGAGAAGAAACGGTCGTCTTCGTGCTGGATTTAAGCGATCGCAAACGCACCGAAGAACGCCTGCGCCGCAGTGAAGACCGGCTACAGATGGCCCTCGCTGCGGCCCAACTCGGCACCTGGGACTGGCAAATTCAACCCAACCTTTTAATTTGGGATGACCGCTGCAAAGCCATTTTCGGCCTGCCTAAAGAGGCTGACTTGAATATGGATACTTTTTTGGCCTCTGTGCATCCTGAAGACCGCGAATCGCTACAAACCTCGATTCAAGACGCACTCATGCCGGAAAGCGATGGGCATTTCGAAGTAGAGTTTCGGACCACTGGACGCGCTGATTTTCCAAGTCGGTGGATTGCCTCCAAAGGGCAAGCTTACTTCAGCCCTAGCGGCAATCCCCAACGGTTTATCGGCACCGTTCGCGACATTACCGAGCAGAAACAAGCAGAGGTTGAGCGGGAAAAACTGCTGAGCCGAGAACAGGCCGCCCGAGTTTCCGCCGAGCGAGCCAACCGGGTCAAAGACGAGTTTCTGGCGATTTTGTCCCACGAATTGCGATCGCCCCTCAACCCCATCCTCGGCTGGACCAAGATGCTGCAAACCCGCAAGCTCGATACCGACAAAACCCAGCGCGCCTTAGAAACCATCGAACGCAACGTCAAACTGCAAACCCAACTCATTGACGACCTGCTGGATGTGGCCCGCATTCTACGCGGCAAACTCAAGTTAGATCTGGCCTCAGTAGATTTAGCCGCGGCGATCGAGTCCGCTATAGAAGTCGTCCAAACCGCCGCCGAAGCCAAATCCATCTCCCTGCACACGACCATCGTCGATCCCTGCCAGACCCGAGGCGACGCCGGACGCTTACAGCAAATCATCTGGAACCTCCTATCCAACGCCATCAAATTCACCCCCAGCGGCGGTCGGGTTGAGGTGCGGTTGGAGCAGGTTGCGGCAAGGGAGCAAGGGAGCGAGGGAGCAAGAGAGCGAGATGGTGAGATAGTGGAATTGCGGGATAGTGAGGTAATCGGTCACACCACCCCACCACCCCACTACCCCACGACCCCTCACCCATCCACCCCCCAATACGCCCAAATCAGCGTCACCGACACTGGCAAAGGCATCAGCTCCGACTTTCTGCCCCATATTTTTGAATCCTTCCGTCAGGAAGACGCCTCCATTACCCGCCAGTACGGCGGCCTGGGGCTGGGGCTATCCATCGTCAAATACCTGGTGGATGCCCACGGCGGCACCATTACCGCCCAAAGCGTTGGCGAAGGGTTGGGGGCAACCTTCACCGTCTGTCTGCCCCTGCTGGATGAATCCCGCCAGGGCACTACCGTTCCAAAGGCAGCCACTCCCGACCTCCAGGGCATTCGCATACTCGCCGTAGATGACAGCCCGGATACGCGGGATTTATTGCAAGTTGTCCTCAATGCCTACGGCGCAGAGGTTGATGTTGCCCCTTCCGCTGAAGCTGCTTTGCAGTACCTTAAAACCACCAACCCCAACGTACTGGTCTGCGACATTGGCATGCCCGACATGGATGGCTACCGCCTCTTACAACACATCCGTACCCTACCCGACCAGCAGCAGGAACCTCTGCTCGCCATCGCCGTTACCGCCTACGCCCGCGAGGAAGATCAACTCCGGGCACTGGAGCATGGTTTTCAGAAACACATAGCCAAACCCATCGAACCGGAAATATTAGCAATGACCATAGCCGAATTAGTTGCCGATGCCAGGTGAGCGCCGCCCCACGCCATCTCAATATCGCGTCATCCCAATATCGCGTCATCCCAATATCGCGCCATCTCAATATCGCGCTATCCCAATATGATGTAACCCAAATCTCTTGCTGCTTTTGCTCAGGCTGAGCTTGTCGTTCGTATCGCGGTTCAACAGTGATGGAATTTGTATCGCTCCCTGGCCCCCTTGCTCCCCCCCTGTGGATGAATGACCGTTAGCACCGGGGTGAACGGGGGCAAAGTATAGGGTACAGGGTACAAGGGGCACCTTAAACCTTGTACCTTATGATCTGTACCTGTACCCACTCAGAATTCATTTTTTATGCATCAACTCTGGCATCCCCTGGAGGTCATGGCTGACCTTGGGCAGGGAGGCTTTTGGGCGGCTTTGCCCCTGGCCCAACTGGTGAAAGAGCCGACCACCGACCCGGTGGCCGTTTTTTTGATTATTCTGGCCATCATGCTGATTGCGCCGCTGCTGGTGGAGCGGCTGCGGATGCCCGGAATCATCGGCCTGATTCTGGCCGGGGTAATCGTTGGTCCCCACGGGTTGGGGGTGCTGGAGCGAGACAGCACCATTACCCTACTCGGTACGGTGGGGCTGTTGTTTTTGATGTTCTTGGGAGGGCTGGAAACCAGCATCGATGATCTCAAGCGCAATGCCAATAGAGCCATCATCTTTGGGCTGGCGACTTTCGCCTTGCCCATGATCATTGGCACCGCTGCCATGTTGCCCCTGGGCTACAGTCTGCTGGCCTCGGTGCTGATTGCTTCCTGTTTTGCTTCCCATACCCTGGTGGCCTTGCCCCTGCTGAACAAACTGGGGATTATGCGTACCCCCACCGTCACCACCACCCTGGGGGCAACCCTGATTGTCAATGTGCTGGCCTTGCTGGTTTTAGCGGTGGTGGTAAAGGCTAATGAGGGCGATCTGACCCTCGGCTTCTGGCTGTTTCTGATTCCCTCCCTGGTGATTTATACCTTTGCGGTGCTGTGGGGCGTACCCCGGCTGGGCCGCTGGTTTTTTAAGCGCTTTGGCCACGACGAAGGGGCTGAATTCACCTTTGTTCTGGCGGCAGTGTTTGTGATTTCCTACCTGGCCAGCCTGATTGAGATTGAACCGATTGTGGGCGCGTTTCTGGCCGGGATAGCGATTACCCAGATCATTCCCCGCCTCAGCCCCCTGATGAACCGGATTCAGTTCATCGGCAACACGCTGTTTGTGCCCTTCTTTTTGATTTCCGTGGGGATGCTGGTGGACCCCCTGATTCTGGTCCGAGAGCCTCGCTCCCTGGTGGTGGCCGGGGCGATGATTGGGGCCGAGATGGTGAGTAAGTTTGGGGCAGCCATGGGCTCAGCGCGGTGGTTTGGCTGGCCCTTTGCCAACGGCATGACCATGTTTGGGCTATCGGTGGCCCAGGCGGCTTCCACCCTGGCGGCGATTACCGTAGCCTTTGACATTGAGCTGGTGGATGAACTGGCGATCAACGGCACTATCGCCATGATTCTGGTCAGTTGCATTCTGTCTCCGTCGATAGTGGCCCGCTGGGGAGCCCAAATGCAGGGGCAACTAGAGACCTCCGCAGAGGAACCTACCGATACCGACAGCCCCCGAGCGACCCTGGGCCAGCGGGTGCTGGTGCCGGTGGCAAACCCGAATACGGAAGATAACCTGCTGCAACTGGCCATTATTTTGACGAAGCGAGTGAAGGGCACGTTGCTCCCCCTGCATGTGCTGGCCGATCGCGGTGGCTCCATCAGTCCCGCCTTGCGCACGAAGCAGCGACAGTTGCTCGATACTGCCGAAGACATTGCCCATGCCGCCAATATCCCAGTGGAGGCCATTGGCCGCATTGATGACTCCATCGACTGGGGGGTGATTCGCGCCAGCCAGGAGCGCGATGCCGATGTGCTGATCTGCGGCTGGAAGGGGTTTTCCACCTATCGGGAAAACTTTTTTGGCAGCGTGATTGATAATATTGTGCGTCTGGCGACCGTTCCGGTGCTGGTAACGCGCTTTCCCCAGCCCATTGAAAATACGCGGCGGGTCATCTTTGCCCTCTCCGGCAGACGGGCGAGCCAATCGCAAATTCAGACGACTTTTGAGTTAGCGACAACTCTGGCCGAAGAGTTGAAAGCCCCCCTGCACCTGCTGCACATTACCGCCAGTGCTCATCGTGGGAGCTACTTAGCGTCGCTGGTGGAAGGCAAAGAAGTGTTGTTACAGCAGGTGCAGGGAAATCCCATCCAGCGTATTTCGGCGATTCTGCAGCCGGATGACCTGCTGATTATGATCGAGAGCACCTATCGGCGGGGGCGACCGGCCCTGGGCCGGATGCCGGAACTGGTTGCCAGTGCCAACTGGGACAACAATATGATCGTGGTGAATTTCCCCGTCCGTTGACGCTTAAAAAAACAGCAGCCCAACCACCCCACAGCCCAGAATCACGAAGATGGGATGCAGCCTGCCCTCAAAGATCACCAGTACGGCAAAGGCAGCGATGCCGAGCAGCAGATCCAACCAACCTTCAATGGCGATCGCACCGTAGGACCAGGTGGCGTACAGAATCAGGCTCAGCACTCCCAGTTGAATGCCCCTGCGAATCTTGAGCACGTAGAGGTTGTGGCTGATGCGATCGACAAAGGGCGCTAACCAGAGCAGAATCAGAATGGCGGGCAGAATCACCGCAGCGGTGGCGATGACGGCCCCAGGCACCCCGTTAACCTGAAACCCGACAAAAGTAGCGGCATTAACGGCAATGGGGCCGGGGGTCATCTGGGCAACCGCCAGCAACGACGCCATTTGGTCGAAGGTCAGCCACTGTTGATTCACGACAATTTCGTGCTGAATCAGGGGAATGGTGACCAGGCCGCCGCCGTAGGCCCCCAGGCCAATCAGCAAGAAGCTTTTGAATAGCTGTAAGGCAATCTGCATGGGAAGGAGAGAGGTTTTGAGTTTTGAGTTTTGAGTTTTGAGTTTTGGGTGGTGAGTTTTGAGTTTTGAGTTTTGAGTTTTGGGTTTTGGGTTTTGAGTTTTGAGTTTTGAGTTTTGGGTTTTGGGTTTTGGGTTTTGAGTTTTGGGTTTTGGGTTTTGAGTTTTGAGTTTTGAGTTTTGAGTTTTGAGTTTTGAGTTTTGAGTGAACTGCTTACCGGGTTTTGTCGGTGGGGCATCTACAGCGATAACCTGGGCGATCTGAATGAACTGAAATTAGTCAGACTCTTGCAACGGGTCAGAGGATCGGCCCGGTTTGCACAGCAGATAGCCCAATCCCCCCGTAGCCAGCACCGCTGCCACCGGATGCCACCGCAACCCGGCGACAATCACCAGCCCCACGGCACAGACCACGGCATTCTGCCAGTTGCGCAGGTGGCGGCGGCCAAAAATAAAGCCCGCAAAGGCCAGTTGCCCACCCACAGCGATCGCACAGCCCCGCAAAAAAGCCGCCACCTGGGGATGGCTGAAGTAGGGCAGCGCCACCCAGGCCACCAGCAAAATCAGCCCAAAGGCAGGTAGAACGGTACCAAAAACCGCCGTCGCCGCCCCCACCTTTCCTCGCAGACGCCGCCCCTGCAAATAGGCCACATTAACCGCAATGGCCCCGGGCACCAGCGTCGCCAGAGACATTTCGGCCATAAAGTCGTCGTCGTCAAGCCACTGACGTTGCAGTACCAGCTCGTGGCGCATCACTGTGGCCATCGCCAGCCCACCGCCCAGGGTCAACAGGCCAATGCGGAAAAAGGTCCAGAATAGGTTCAGATACGAAACGTGATGCCCCTGTTGGGGTTGGGGATTTTCCTGATCGCTCAAGGGGTGCATAGAAATTTCCTGGTTTTCACCAGGGCTGGATCAGCTTGTCGCCTGGTTCTGCCGCCCCCAGCAGGAGCGGTGAGTGCTAACCGACCTTGCCCTGCCCCTTCATACTACCCTCTAGTAAAAAAGCTATCTAAACCTTATCCAGGTCCAGAAGTGGAGTTTTGCTCCGGGGAATAGCCCGAAAACGTATGGAATTCTCGCGTCAAATGGCTCTGATCGCTGTAGCCACAGGTTAGGGCAATCTGGCTGAGGGGCTGCTCGGTCTCTGTGGTGATCAGGTGATGGCCTGGGTAAGGCGAATCTGGCAGGTGGCAGCTTTGGGGGTTACTCCGATGTATTCCCGAAACTGCTGGGCAAAGTAGCGATCGCTCCAGCCCACCGCTTGCGCCAGACGGCGAATCGGATTTGAAGCGACGAATTACTTATGCTCAAATGACGCAATCAAAGGATTTTTAGTTGGTGATAGCTGGTTGAAAGCTGCGAGGCTTGTCACCTCATTACAAACATGAGCATCAATGAACATACCGATCGTTTCTGCTATTAAATTTCGCAGTTTTTCTTCTGACTGGGTTGCTGGAAAATCTAGAAATGGTCGGCCTGTTGTAGCGTCGAGCGGAGTGGCAATAGAAAAGTGGTTGGCTCCTTCTAAAAGCAGTAAATAACTATTACTTCTGCCACCCCTGATTGCTTCTTGAAAGGTGCGTTTAACGGGTGTTGTAGCGTCTTCCCAGGTTACTCCATAGCGCTGGCTACTATTAGCAATGACTCCGTCACGAGTTCCCCCCATTAACAGGAGGGGCAACGAATCTGGTAGAGGTAGGATTGTGCCCGCTGCATATCCTAACTGGGTAATGGCTGCGGTATGAGCACCATAGGCAAAAGCAGCGACAACAGATGGGAAAAATTGTGAATCTGCATTTTCAATGGCCACCCGCCCCCCAGCAGAATGTCCCCCCAGAATGACACTGTTTAAGTCGAGTAGACCAGCCAGCACGCCCTCACTCTGGAGCTTTTCTAGCTCCTTCAGTAAGGTGGGCAAAGCCGAAGCCGTCGGAGCTTTACCATACATTGCTGGAGTCAGCTTATCAATGGCAACTCCCGGAGTAAGCGCCACCATTCCGGGTATATTTTCGGCAACCCAAGCAAATGTAATGACCACTAATCCCCGTTTGGCCAACTCAACAGCTAGCCATTGATACAGTTCAGGGCCGCAATTAATACCGTTGAAAAAAATGACAACCTTAAAGGGAGATTGCTGAGCATCGGCAGGAACAATTCCCATATCCTGCTCTTGGTTACTGCCTGTAAACTGGGCGGGATAGAAAACTTTCAGTTGAATAGTGTTGTAAGGAGAAGCAACACCATCAACGGTAGCCGCTCGGAAAAATGCTCGTACATTCATAATGTCAATAATGAATATCTGGACGTAATAAACCGAAGATCATTATAAACCGAAGATCATTTTGGGGATGGAGAAGCTGTCTCCTTGCATAGTACCTCCTGATGCGTTGTCGAATAGTGGGTCAATATTCTCCGGTGTTTGGGATGGGCTCTTGCATGCTAAGGATTGAGGATTTTATAAACATCCAATTTTTGTAGGGCAGGCATCCTGCCTGCTCTTGGACAGCCGAGACGGCTATCCCACGTTATTGAATCCCCATTCCTAAGGAGATCTCTCGAAACAAAATTACCTGTTTTATGAGGCACTTCCAAAGGGCGCAGGCCCTGCGCCCCTACTCGGGGGTATTTCTCCTAACGGGTTTTAGAGGATAACAGCCCCAGAGCCTGCCAAACACCCAGAGAAACAGCATGTTGCCGCCCAGGTGCAGAAACCCTCCATGCAGAAACTGGGAGCTGATTAACGTCAACGACTCACCCCCCAGTTGATCCAGATTTCCCTGCTGGAAACTGGCGGTGAGCTGTTCGGGAACCACCGCAAAGGTCTGAAAGAGCTGTTCCAACTGGTTCGGTGACAGCATTACCGCATAGACAAAGACCACAATGTTAACAGCAATCAGCCCATAGTTAACCCACGGGGTAGTGCGGGTGGGGTTGTTGCTGCGCTTGCGGATCTTGTGCCCTTCCACCTTCTCAGCGTAGTAGGTGCAGGTCCGCAGGTTGTCGGGGTTCGCCATCAGCCCCCACTGCGAGAGTTAGGGGAGTCGTTGGTCTTCCCTTGATCGATGACCTGCCGCGAATAGCCATCCCGCTGGTTGTTGTGGGCCGCATTCACCGGGCGGTTAAGCGGCAGCTCCGCAAAGTTTGGCCCACCCAGACAAATTCTATCGAGGTTGGTCCCCTGGTGCTCCACCCGACCTCCGTTGCTTGAATCATCGATTGACTAGAGAACGGGATGAGGCGGTACGGCAGAGGGGTAAACCTCTTCCGCTTGAATCACCGGGCGGTTTTCATAGCGGGAGATGAATTCCTGAATTTGGTCGTCGTCCCAGCCCAGATTGGCGGCCTGTAAGGTGGCGGCATCAGCAGGCTGAGTCTGGCCCGTTACCACAATATTTTCGCCGTCTTCCAGATTCTCCGTGTCGACCAGTTGTTCGGTGCCAATTACTAGCACGCCGACATCATCAATCCAGCCTTCTTCAAAGAGGGCGAAGGCGTTTGGCGTGTCCTCCAGGGGGCGCAGGTCGCCTTCAACGGCGATGGTTTCATCAAAGTAGTTTTCGGGCGCCTCAGCAAAATCCTGGGGACGAGGGGCGAGGGCAAAATTCTCGGCAACAATGGCGGGTTGCTGATCATATTCTCCATAAAGATCGGGGTCCAGGGTGACGCCGTACTGCTGCTCGATGGTGTCCGCATCAAAGGTTTCAAGCACCCCTGTCACCTGAATCGGCACTTCCACATCGGGAGGGGTAAAGGGTGTGTCGGTGGGATTAATCACCAGAATTGAGCCCCCGTCTGAGGCTGTCAGGACAAACCCATTCTCGTCGAGGGTTTCGGTCACACCGCTACGCACCGTAACCAGCTCGCCCATGGCGGGATCGTCTTCGGTCGCGCCTGTGACATCCTCGGTTGTGACATTCTCCTGCTCTGCCGGATCTTCAGCCTGATTAAAGCCTTCGCAACCAGCGGTAAACAGGAGCAGGGTTCCCAGTGCGATCGCACCTAAATGCGTTTTTCTAACACCTGAGACAAGAAACATTGTTTGTAGAATTTTCATCGTATCCTCCAGTCGCTGTTGAGAAAATTGGCTTTAAGAAATCAGGTTTTATTGCATCTTTTGTTGAGTGAGTTTTATGCCTGAATGATCTTCATGCCCTGATTTACATCAGTCATTGTGTAGGTGAGTAGATTCTAAAGACCGCTTCTGGGTGCGGCCTCTCCCAAAGGTTAGTGATCAGGGAAATGGCACTGAAATAAGCTTCAATCAACCTCAGCAAATCGCCGGAAGCCCTGATCTGCCGCAGGGTGGACACCGCCCACCAGCCTCATTTCAGGGCCATTCAGTGATCAGGGCATTTTTAATTGTTAATTCTGGATATAGCGGTTCTCAGTTCAATGAGGTACAAACTTGATTAGCTTAGAATCCCCCTGGTTTCTGGATGCTTAAGTTTTAACCCTTACCCCCCTTAATAAGGGGGGCAGGGGGGATTTTTGAGGTGTATTTCATTCGAGTGAGATTCGCTATAAGTTAACTTTTATTAAAAATAATGAATGAAGTTTGACTGAATTCACGACTTTCATCGGTCGATTCAACAGGTTCTATCTGGCGGTTTTGCACCCAGGCGAAAAGGGCCGCTGCCGCAATAAAAATCACGCTAATTGTTGTCACCAGTTGCAACATAATGCTGTAGCGCATGGTTCATTCCTCAAACCAGGTTGTAATGTTCCATATGGACGTGATCGACTGGCACATCGAGATTATGCAGGGCGCGCTCCACCTGATCCATCATTTTGGGGACCGCACAAATGAAGTAATGGCGGCTACCCCGGTGACTAGGGATGTAACGCTCGAGCAAGTCTTGATCGACGTAGCCGGTTTCTCCCTGCCAATCTTCTGGGGCATTTCGCAGCACATGCACCAGGGTCAGGTCCAGTTTGCCTTTGAGGGCTTCCAGGTCTTCCCGGTAGGTGATGTCTTCCCAGGAGCGGCTGGCGTAGATCAGCAGGAAAGGGCGGTCGTCTTTGCGATCGGCGGCGGTGCGCAACATACTCATAATCGGCGTAATGCCAATGCCTCCAGCGATCATCACAAACCCGGCAGAATCCCAGTAGCGATCAATGGTGAACACGCCATAGGGGCCATCCAGGTAGGCGACCGTGCCCGACTCCACATCCTTAATGCGGCTGGTGAAATCGCCGACGGATTTAATGCCAAACTCCAGGCAATCCAGCTTTTCGGCACTGGAGGCCATGGAGAACGGGTGTTCCCGCATGCGGAAGGGGGAAATCCTTAAGGTGAGCCAGGCAAACTGTCCCGACTGGAAGCTCAGCCCCTCATGGCCCCTGGGGCGCAGTACCAGAGTCCACACGTTGCCCCGTTCTGGCACCACTTCTTCCACCAGGTAGGGATTTTGGGTCATCTGCCAGGGCTTGACCAGACGCACAAAAATCAGCAGCCACAGAGCCATTAACCCAAACAGCACCCACAACGCCCCCTGCCAGAACAGGCTGAGGTAATTGCCCACCCCAAAGGCATGGGCCAGGCCCAACCCCACCGCCGTCACCGCAAAAATGCCGTGCCAGATCCGCCAGGGTTCGTAGGGGATGCGTAGTTTCTCTCGCCAGATGGAGGTGGCAATCAGCAGCGTCAGCGCCACCGTGGCAATCACTGCTGCCCTCGCCCGCCAGGGGGCTGCAAAAAAATTCAGCAGTTGCAGCGTTTCCGGATCATTCACAAACAGAATGATGGGATGCACCAGAATCAGCAGAAACGCCACGATGGAGGTGTAGCGGTGAAACTGCAGAATGATGTCAATGCCGTAGGCCGCCTCAATGGTACGAATGCGAGCCGTCAGCGCAAACTGCAGCACCATCATCGCCAACCCAATGAAGCCCAGCGCCACCGAAAAATCCAGCCAGAACTCCCGCCCCGAGGGTGCTGGATGCAGCAGCAAAATCAGCAACGGCAACAGCACAATGAATATATAGACCCCAATCCAGACCGCCGCGATCGCAATCGGGCTCCGCATCAATAGACTTCTCATTCCCTACCTCGAACATCCATACCCATCAGCCTTCCCGGCAAATATGACCAGAAAGTGACAGGGGAGAGGGGAGGTGGGAGGGTGGATGAGTAGGCGAGTGGGCGAGTAGGCGAGTGGGAGGGGAATGGGGATTGGGAAATAGGTGCTGGGTGTAAGGTGTACGGTGCAAGGTGTACGGTACAAGGTGCAAGGTTGGCATTGTTCTTCGCACCCTTCACCCTTCACCCTTCACTCTTCACTCTTCACCCTTCACCCTTCACTCTTCACCCTTCACCCTTCATTCTTCACCTTTCACCCTTCACCAATTTCCTCTCTACAACACTAAACCAAAGCCGGTTGCCGTGCCGTAGGAATTGAGCGACCCACGGCGGCGGCGATGGGGCGCAGGGTGTCTACCAGTGCCACCATATCCTGCAGAGAGAGGGCTTGCCGGGCATCGGATACAGATTTTTCTGGGACGGGGTGGCACTCGATGATCAGGCCGTCGGCACCGGCTGCGATCGCGGCTCTGGCCAGGTCAGGCACCAGCTCTCGCTTACCGGCGGCGTGGCTGGGGTCCACAATCACTGGCAGGTGGGTCAGTTGCTTCAGGGCAACTACCGCGCCCAGGTCCAGCACGTTGCGGGTGAAGGTGTCGAAGCTGCGGATGCCCCGTTCGCAAAGGATGACATTGGCGTTGCCGTGGCTCATGACATATTCTGCCGCCATCACGAATTCTTCTAACGTTGCCGCCAGACCTCGCTTCAGCAGGATGGGTTTGTTAACGGTGCCCAGGGCTTTGAGCAGGTCAAAGTTCTGCATGTTGCGGCTGCCTACCTGCAGCACATCCACATGGGCCGCCATGGAGGGAATCTGATCAATGGCCATGACTTCGGAAATGACCGGAATTTCGTATCGGCGACGAACGTCGTCTAAAATCCGCAGGCCAGATTCTCCTAACCCCTGGAATGAGTAGGGAGAAGTGCGGGGCTTGTAAACCCCTCCTCGTAAGGCTTGTACGGGCGCAGCAGCAAGGTGAGCGGCGACCTGAGCCATCTGGTCCGCATCTTCGACGGTGCAGGGACCACCGACGATCAGTAAGTCTTCGCCACCTACAGTGACTGAATTGCTTAGAGCGATTTCAGTTTTGTGGCTGGGGCTGGATTTTAGGGTTAGGGTTGCGTCTTTCATGGGTTGAGGGTTCCTGAGTAGAACAGTGTTTAGAGGGTGAGAAGAGAAATAAACCTTATCCAGGTCCAGATGCGGGGTTTTGCCTTAGAACAGATGCTGAGCTGGACTTGGTACGGGCATTAAAAAACCCGGAGGGGTCAGGCTCCGGGTCAGGTTAAAGGCATAGGGAGTCCTATCACCTGGGGCCTGTCCCGGTGCTGGTAAAAAACCAATAAAACCAATACTGATTTGTGGGTTGCATCGTTAAGCCGGCGAGGGACCAGATTAAAAAACAAAAACCGCAGAGGGTTCACTCCACGGTTCACTCAGTAGACAGCCTAAAAACTGCTCACTACCTGTGAACCGAAGACCTCCACCAAAAATAAAATCGCTGGGACTGAGCAAACATGGTCGCCAAGAAAATATCTATATTTGAAATGTAACAAGGCTTTTCAGGTGCGTCAACTCACCATGCGCGTAGAAGATATTCCCATCGACCAAATTCGTCGGCCTCTTTTCCGACAAAACGACGCGGGCAAGGTCGAAGCTCTCATGGACTCCATTCAGGCCATTGGGCTACAGGAGCCCATCGATGTGCTGGAGGTAGAGGGGCAGTATTACGGGTTTTCAGGCTGTCATCGGTTTGAGGCTTGCCAGCGGCTGGGGCATGACACGATTCGGTGTCGAGTGCGTAAGGCCCCTGCGTCGGTGTTGAGGCATCATTTGGCTTGAGGGGGGAGTAGGGAAGAGGGAAGAGGGAAGAGGGAAGAGGGAAGAGGGAAGAGGGAAGAGGGAAGAGGGAAGAGGGAAGAGGGAAG
>Ga0076929_100621_pt1 | contig 23198 bp, 25 predicted proteins | sample HotLakConUCCSL28_FD_87104 | JGI IMG/M metagenome (GOLD analysis project Ga0076929, IMG submission 87104) | Hypersaline microbial mat communities from Hot Lake, Washington, USA - Hot Lake Consortium UCC-SL28 (version 3) (version 3) | ecosystem: Environmental > Aquatic > Thermal springs > Hot...
GGTTCACCTCCATGACTTCCAAAGGTTTTCCGGCCTCTAGGGCAACGGCGGCGCGTGTGCGCATGGGGAATCCTCCTATTCTGATCTGCGCATAACATGGCCCGGCGCGGGGGGCAGGCGCAAGCCTGTCTGCGTCTTTTCGCGGCGCGAAACCGAAGCCGGAAAAGGTCCGGGCTTGATTTTCCGCGCGCGGCGTCACACTCTCCGGCTATGAACATGCAGACCCCCTTTTCCCCTCAGGGTGCCCAAGTCAGCTTCGACCGGCGCGAACTGGGGATGATCCTGTCGCTCTATGGGCGCATGGTGGCGGCAGGAGAATGGCGCGACTATGGGATATCTTGCCTTAGCCAATCAGCGGTGTTTTCCGTCTTTCGGCGCACGGCAGAGCACCCGCTTTACCGGATCGAAAAGCACCCCGCGCTGCGCAACCGCCAGGGCATGTATGTCGTCCTGGGCATGGATGGGCAGATCCTGAAACGCGGGCATGACCTGCCGCAGGTTCTGAAGGTGATCGAACGGAAATATCTGCGGCTGGTGGACTGACGGTCTCCCGGCGTCCTGCCTGCAAATCTGCCCTTATGCATGACACCCTTGTACCTTGCCACCGCGCAGCGCGCCCTCTTTGCCATTACCTATGTTGACTTGGGCGCGCTGCTTTGGCAGGTCACAGGCTTCCTTCTGATGGGATATTATCCATGAACGCCCCCTTTCCTCCGGTTCTACCCACTTACAACCGCACGCCCCTCTCCTTTGTGAAGGGCGATGGCGCGTGGCTTCAGGAGGCCTCGGGGGATCGATACCTTGACCTGACATCGGGGATCGCTGTCAATGCGCTGGGTCACGCTCATCCCGCCCTTGTGCAGGTGTTGACCGATCAGGCGCAGGCGCTGTGGCATGTCTCGAACCTGTATACCATTCCGGCGCAGGAACAACTTGCACAGGCTCTGGTGGATAACACCTTTGCGGATACGGTTTTTTTCACCAATTCGGGCACCGAAGCCGCAGAGCTGGCGATCAAGATGGTGCGCAAATACTGGTATGATGCAGGTGAGGCGCGCCCCACGATCCTGACATTCGAGGGCGCGTTTCATGGCCGTTCCACCGGGGCGATTGCCGCTGCCGGGTCAGAGAAGATGACCAAGGGCTTTGGCCCGCTCATGCCCGGCTTCAAGGTTCTGCCATGGGGCGACCATGATGCGCTGAACGTGGCCCTGAATGACACCGTCGCGGCCGTCATGCTGGAACCTGTGCAGGGCGAAGGCGGCATTCGTCCGTTGCCCGATGCCTGCCTGAAGGGTCTGCGCGACGCTTGCGACCGCACCGGCGCGCTTCTGGTGCTCGATGAGGTGCAGTGCGGCATGGGCCGGACAGGGCGTCTGTTCGCGCATGAATGGGCGGGTATCAGCCCCGACATCATGATGGTGGCCAAGGGCATTGGCGGCGGCTTTCCGCTGGGGGCCGTGCTGGCGACGGCGCGCGCGGCAAGCGGCATGACAGCCGGCACGCATGGCTCGACCTATGGCGGCAACCCGCTGGCTTGCGCCGTGGGGGCCAAAGTGGTCGAGATTATCACCGCGCCGGGCTTTCTGGAGGATCTGCGCCGCAATGCCACGAATTTTCTTCAAAGCTTGGAGGGGCTTGTCGCCGCGCATCCGGACGTCTTCGAAGCCGTGCGCGGGCAGGGGCTTATGCTGGGTCTGAAATGTCGCGTTCCGGCTGCCGATCTGGTCAAGGCTGCCCAAGGCCAGCATTTGCTGACCGTGCCTGCCGCAGACAACGTGGTGCGCCTGCTGCCGCCGCTGACCATATCCGAGGACGAATTGGCCGAGGCGATCATCCGCCTTGATGCCGCAGCGCGAACCCTCGCCTGATTTCATCTTGCTCCAAATACTCCGGGAGCGCGAGGACAGCGCCCTCGCATCCCCCATCAGCCAGAAGGCCCGACGCCATGCCGCATTTTCTTGACATTCACACCACAGACCGCGCCGCTCTGCGCGCCATGATTGACCAGGCCCGCATCATGAAAGAGGCGCGCGCAGATCGGCCCAAGGGCACACCCGATGACGACCAACCGCTTCAGGGCCGGATGGTCGCGCTGATCTTCGAGAAACCATCGACCCGCACGCGCGTCAGCTTTGACATGGGTGTGCGCCAGATGGGTGGTCAGAGCATGGTTCTGTCCGGCTCCGAAATGCAGCTTGGCCATGGCGAGACGATTGCCGACACCGCGCGGGTGCTATCGCGCTATGTCGACCTTATCATGATCCGCACCTTCGACGAGTCCGTGCTGCATGAACTGGCCGAATATGCGTCTGTCCCGGTCATTAACGGGCTGACCAACGAAACGCATCCCTGCCAGATTATGGCCGATATCCTCACCTACGAAGAACATCGTGGACCGATAAAGGGCCGCCGCGTGGTCTGGCTGGGCGATGGCAACAATGTGTGTGCGTCCTTTCTGCATGCCGCCGGGCAATTCGGGTTCGACATGGTGTTTGCCGGACCAGAGGCGTTGGACCCGGACCCGAAAGGCGTGTCTTTTGCGCGCGCTCAGGGAGTTCAGGTTGAAACCATGCGTGATGCGGAACAGGCTGTCGCCGGGGCCGATCTGGTCGTGACCGATACTTGGGTCAGTATGCATGACAGCCAGTCCAACCGTGAGCGCCGCCACAATCTGCTGCGCCCCTATCAGGTCAATGACTCGCTGATGGCCAAAGCCAAACCAGATGCTTTGTTCATGCATTGCCTGCCCGCGCATCGCGAGGAAGAAGTGACCAACGCGGTTATGGATGGCCCGCAATCGGTTGTCTTTGACGAGGCCGAGAACCGCCTGCACGCGCAAAAGGCCGTTATGCGTTACTGTCTGGGTGTTTGACCCCCTGTGAATGCCGATACGTCTGGTCAGCATGACATGGGCGGCTTACCTTTTCGTTAAAGCAGACAAGGAAAGCCCATGCCCATCGCTTTTGACAACAGCTATGCCCGCGACCTGACCGGGGCCTATGTTTCTGTTGCGCCCCAAGGCTGGCCCGACCCGCAACTGGTGCTTCTGAACACTGCATGGGCCAAGCATCTGGGGTTGGATGCGGCGTATCTGCAAACTGCGGAAGGCGTGGCCATGCTGTCGGGGCACGCCGCGCCAGAGGCCGCTCAACCGATTGCCCAAGCTTATGCGGGGCATCAATTTGGCGGGTTCAGCCCGCAGCTTGGCGACGGGCGCGCCTATTTGCTGGGCGAAATCGTAGCACCTGATGGTCTGCGCCATGACCTTCATCTGAAAGGCTCTGGTCGCACGCCCTTTGCGCGTGGCGGCGACGGGCGCGCGGTGCTGGGACCGGTCCTGCGCGAATACCTAGTGTCTGAAGCGATGGCGGCGCTTGGTATTCCGACAACCCGCGCGCTTGCCGCCTGCACAACCGGCGACCGCGTGTTGCGTCAGAACGGGTTGGAACCCGGCGCGGTTCTGGCGCGCACCGCCGCCAGCCATCTGCGCGTGGGCACGTTTCAGTTTTTTGCGGCGCGCGGGCAGACCGACATGGTCGCGCGCGTGGCCGATTACGCGATGGCGCGGCATGATCCCGATTTGGTGGGGCAGGACGGGCGGTATCTGGCGTTCCTGAAACGGGTCGGCGCACGACAGGCGCAGTTGGTCGCGCAATGGATGGGCGTGGGCTTCGTGCATGGGGTGATGAATACCGACAATTGCACGCTGTCTGGCGAAACCATCGACTACGGCCCTTGCGCCTTCATGGAGCGTTATGACCCTGCCACCGTGTTCAGTTCCATCGACCATGGCGGGCGGTATGCCTATGGCAATCAGCCCGGAATTCTTCTGTGGAACATGTCGCGGCTGGCAGAGACGCTGCTGCCATTGATCGACCCGGATCAGGAGCGCGCGATCGCGCTGGCGACCGATGCTGTCGAGGCGATGCAGCAGCAGTATCGCGCGGAATGGCTTGCGGTGTTCGCCCGCAAACTGGGGTTTGCAGGCGGTTGCGATGCCGCCTTGGTAGAGGATATGCATACCCTGTGGCAGGGGCAGGGCGTTGATTTCACGAGCTTCTTTCAGGCTTTGCCCGATGCGGTCATGGGGGATGAAACCACGTTGGCGGCAATGTTTGCCGATCCCTCTGGTCTGCCGGACTGGTTGGCGTTGCTGCGGGCAGGCTTGGACAATCCAGACATTGCGGCCCAACGGATGCGTGCAGTGAACCCTGTCTATATTCCTCGTAACCATCTGGTTGAACACGCATTGGACGCTGCAAGCGAGCACGGTGACATGGAGCCGTTCCTGTCACTTTTGCAACATGTTCAGCAACCATTCACCAAGCGCGCAGGCAGCGAAGCCTTTGCCGGTCCCGCGCCGATAGATGCGCCCGCGGTCGTGACCTTCTGCGGAACTTAAACCCCGCCCATGTCGCAGATCACGGCCCATTCCTCGGGCCGCACAGGCTGCACCGACAAACGGGCCTGCTTTAGCAAAGCCATCTCGGACAAGCGCGGGTCTGCCTTGCACATTTCCAATGTGACAGGCTGTTTCAGTGGCGCTATCGCCCGAATATCTACACATTCCCAACGCGGGTCATCCGTTGTGCTGTCAGGATGCGCGGTCGCGATCACCTCTGCTATGCCCACCACGGCTTTGTCGGATTGTGAGTGGTAGAAAAAGGCGCGGTCGCCCACGGCCATCTCGCGCATCATGTTGCGGGCTTGGTAATTGCGCACGCCATCCCATTCCTCGCCCACAGCACTCTTGGCGACAAGGTCATCCCAAGAAAACGCGTCGGGTTCCGATTTCATCAGCCAGTAGCGCATCAGCCGATGACCTTTTTCCATTCCTGCAAGCGCACATCGGAAAACAGCCCGGCTTTCGCATAGGGGTCATTCATGCCCCAAGCTGTGGCCGAGTCCATATCGGGCAGGTCCAGGACAATCAGCGATCCGGCCATTTCGCCTGCATTGTCCAGAAGCGGGCCAGCCTGAACCACGCAGCCTGTGTCGCGAACATAAGCCAGATGCGCCTCGCGGGTGGTTTTGCGCAACTCTAATGCGCCGGGTTTGTCGGTGCAGACCATCATGAAAAACGGCATGTCATATCACTCCAGTGTCAGGGGGCGGGCGAGCAGCGCGCCCTTGGCTTCGGTCAGGGTCAGCATACCGTCCAGAACGGCGGCGACCATGCGGGTAATCGGCATATCTACGCCGCGGTCACGGGCCAATCGGGCGACAGCGCGCGCGGTCGCGGCACCTTCGACGGTGGTGCCTGCGTCGAAATCGGCATCGGCCCCAAGCGCCATGCCGTAACGGAAATTGCGCGATTTCTCAGACCCGCAGGTCAGCACAAGGTCGCCAAAGCCCGACAGACCCGCAAGTGTTTCCGTTTCAGCCCCCAAGGCCAGAGCGAGGCGCTGCATCTCGGCATAGCCGCGCGCCATCAGCGCCGCGCGGGCGGATTCGCCGAGCCCCGCCCCGATCACCATGCCCGCCGCAATCGCGATTACGTTTTTCAGCGCACCGCCCAGTTCTGCACCGGTCACGTCGGTGTTGCGATAGAGCCGCAGGTTCTCTGTCGACAGGCGGGTTTGCAAGGTTTCAGCCAAATCCTCATCGCGCGCGGCAATCGTCAGCGCCGTGGGCAGTCCGCGCGCGATGTCGGCGGCAAAGCTTGGCCCTGTCAGAAGCGCGGCTTGCGTGCCGGGCAGGGCTTGTTCAATCACCCCGACAGGGCCAATCAACAATTCCATGTCCACGCCCTTCGAGCAGGCGACAAGGATGCGCGGGGCCAAAAAATCCGCATGCTCGCGCAGAAAGCCACGCATCTGCTGCATTGGCATGGCCAGAAGCAGAATTTTGGCATCTATGGCCTTCAGGTCGTGTGTCACCGTCACGGTGTCGGGCAGGTCCACGCCGGGCAGGCGGCGTGTGTTGCGGCGGGTTCTGGCAATTTCGGCGGCATGTTCGGCATCGCGCGCCCAAAGTTGCGCATGACCCAGCGCGCAGGCAAGGGCCGTTCCGAAGGCGCCCGCGCCAAGGATTGCCACGTTCATGCCTTGGCCCCTTTCTTGCCCGCGCCCAGCATTGGTGCGGCGCTTGTGTCCAGCGGCCATCGCGGGCGCGCTGCAAGGCTCATGTCATCGCGCCTTCCCGCCCGCAGTTGTTCCAGCCCGGCCCATGCAATCATGGCCGCATTGTCGGTGCACAGCTTGAGCGGTGGGGCAAGGAATCGCGCCCCCGCGTCTGCCGCGATCTGTTCCAAGCGCGCCCGCAAAACCTGATTTGCCGCAACGCCGCCCGCCACGGCCAGCACCGGCGCGCCGGTTTTGACCAGCGCGCGACGAGTCTTTTCCGCCAGCACATCGGCCATCGCGGCCTGAAAGCCGGCGCAAAGATCGGCGCGGTCCTGTGCAAAAAGCCCGCCTTGTGCAGCGCATAGTGCATCGCGGCTGCGCAACACGGCGGTTTTCAGCCCGGAAAAGGACATGTCGCAATCGGGCCGGTCCAGCAATGGGCGTGGCAGTTTGAAGCGTTTCGGGTCGCCTGCGCGGGCCTCGGCCTCGACCAGCGGGCCGCCAGGTTGGCCAAGGCCCAGCAGTTTGGCGACCTTGTCAAAGGCTTCGCCCGGCGCGTCGTCTATGGTGCCGCCCAGCCGGGTGAACTGTTCCACGCCTTCAACCAGCAGGAACTGGCAATGCCCGCCGGACACCAGCAGCATAAGGTAGGGGAAATCCACCCCATCGGTCAGCCGTGGGGTCAGCGCATGTCCAGCAAGGTGGTTCACGCCGATCATGGGTTTGCCAGTGCTTGCGGCCAGCCCCTTGGCCAGCATCACCCCGGCCATCACGCCACCGATCAGGCCCGGCCCGGCGGTGACGGCAATCGCGTCGATCCCCTTCAGTGAGAGCCCGGCATCGGCCAAGGCGCGCTCGACCACGATATCCAGCTTCTCGGCATGGGCGCGGGCGGCAATTTCGGGGACCACACCGCCGAAGCCCGCGTGCAGGTCGGTCTGCCCAAGCACGATATTGGCCAATATCTCTGGTCCCCCCGGACCACCACGCAGCACGGCGGCGGCGGTATCGTCGCAGGAACTTTCCAGTCCCAGAACGGTCACGGGGCCAGCGGCGAAGTCGGTCATCGGGTTCTCTGGTTGCAAATGGGCACAACATGCAGCTACCACTTGGGATATATCCGCACAATGCTCTGCCTGGGGTCTACCCGGACCAAAACCTATGGGGGCCACGCTGCCGACCCTTCTTCTGACCCGCCCGCGCGAAAGTGCGGAATATTTCGCCGCCGCTGCCAATTGGCCGGGCAGGGTGGTGATTTCGCCTATCCTCAAGGTGGTGCTGCGCGATGTCGCGCCACCACCGCCCGGCTGTGCGGTGATCGTCACCTCTCAACATGGGGTGCGCGCGCTGGCCGCGGTGACGGCGCGCCGTGACTGGCCCATGTGGTGCGTGGGGCCGGGTAGCCAGGCTGCGGCGCAGGCGGCGGGGTTTTCCGACTTGCGCGCGGGCGGTGGCACGGCGGATAGACTGTTCACGCAGCTTTGTGCCGAGCGCCCGCAACAACACTTGGTGCATTTGTGCGGCGCGCATGTGACGGGCGATCTGGCCGGGCGGCTAAACGCCGCAGGCCTGCGGGCGCAGGCCGTGATCTGCTACGACCAACTGGCGCAAAAGCTAAGCGATGAAGCGCGCGCTTGCCTGATGACACCGGGACAAGTTGTGATGCCTGTTTTTTCGCCACGCAGTGCGGCCTTGTTGGCGCAAGCGTGGTGCGACCTGCCCAATCCACGCGCGCAGGTATACGCTGCTGCGATCAGCGATGCGGCGGCGGCGGGGCTGACAGGGGTGCCGTTGTCGGGGCTTTGGATTGCCGAAACGCCCGATCACACGGGGATGTTGAACGCCGTCGCGCTTTTGCAGGCCACGCTTGAGCCTGACCAGAACCCACGATAAGGTAACTTAGATTGCTGCGAAGCGGCGTAACTGTGATGGGGGATTGACGGTGGCGCGCAGAACCACAAGCAAGACAGGCACCAGCAAGCAAGGCACCCCGCCGCGCCGCGCCCGATCCACTCAAGCCACATCCGAGGCCGCAGTGCCAAAAGATGACAAGATTACGCCGCAGGACAGTGCTAAGGCATCTGCAACCGTGGCCGAGGCGGGGTTGCCCGACGCATCCAGGACCGCATCTGAAGATGCGGTCGTTGCGCCTGAAACGCTCGAAATTGCTCCTTTGGCAGATGGTCCAGCCCAGATGGGCGATGATACTGTGACCGCGACAGAGCTCCCCGACCAAGCTGAGTCGGTCGCAGAAGACACCACGCGACAGGCGACGGTCGATACCGAAACTGTGTCAGACGGTGTAGACGCGCAGGCTGAAAAGCCTAATGCGCCCGAAACGGCAGTTCCCGATGCACCGGACACGCCACCTGATGCGGCCGTGTCAGAGCCTGTGGCGGATGCCAATCCCGATACACAGACCGCCGCCGCTGTCGCGCCCACGCCGCACGCAAAGCGCGGGGGCTTTTTTCCGATGCTTCTGGGGGGGGTGCTCGCGGGGGGTATCGGATACGGGGCGCATGTTTATCAGACCGGCCAGCAACCTGCGGTGGGCGGCGATCTGGAGGGCCTGCGCGCTGAACTAAGCGAGTTGCGCGCCACGATGGCCCAAGGCTCTGACCTGTCGGCACTCGAAGCGCAAATCGCAGCGCTGGAACCTGAGGTGGTCCCTGAACTGACTGCGATGGAGGCCGCGATGGATGATCTGCGCGCGCAGATCGCAGCACTTCCTGCGCCCGCCGATACCAGCGATCTGCAAGCGCAGGTCGAAGCGCTTGGCGCCGAAGCTGACCCTGTGCAAGACAGTCTTGCCGCGTTGGAAGCCGCCTACGCGCCGCTGCCCGACCAGATCGCGGCGTTACAGGCGGATATGGAAGATTTGCGTAGGCTTGCGACCGAAGAGGTGGCGCAAGCCGAGGCAGCGGTCGATTCTGCCATGGCCAGTGCCGGGCTTGACCGTATTCGCGCCGCACTTGTGACCGGCGCGCCCTTTGATGACGCCCTTACGCAGTTAATGCAGGCGGGACTCGACGTGCCTGCCTCGTTGCAAGATGCCGCGGGCGGGGTGCGGACGGTCGAGGCGCTTCAGGAAAGCTACGACCCGGCGGCGCGTGCCGCTTTGGCCGCCAGCTTACAGAGCGCTCCGGCTGACTCGGCTACCGAAAAACTAGGCAACTTTTTTCGCGCGCAGATCGGCGCACGCTCGCTTGCTCCGCGCGAGGGGGACGACCCCGATGCAATTACGGCCCGCGCAGGTGTTGCGGTTGCAGACGGTGACCTTGCCGCCGCGCGCGATGAATTGGCCAGCCTGCCAGAGGCCGGGCGCGCCGCTATCAGCGATTGGCTGGGCGCCGTCGAAACCCGGTTGAATGCCGCCGCCGCGCTGGATGCGTTGCAGGCCGAAAACACGACGGAGTAAGGAAACACTATGTTTTGGACATTGATTAAACTCCTTGTTTTTGTCGTGGCCGTGATTGCGCTGGCGTATGGCGCAGGGGCGCTTATGGACAGTGGTCAGACGGTTGGTCTGCGCATTCTGGACATGGAATTCACGCTTGGCCCGATTCAGGCAATCATTGCCTTCGTGGTTCTTCTTGTGGCGCTTTGGCTTGTGCTCAAGGCAATTTCGCTGTCGCTGGCCTTGCTGCACTTCATGAATGGTGACGAGACCGCCATCCGCCGCTTCTTCATGCGCAACCGCGAAAAGCGCGGGTTGGATGCACTGTTAAGCGCGATGCTGGCGCAGTCTACGGGCGATTCGAAAACCGCCATGGTGAAGGCTGAGAAGGCGCATAAGCTGCTGAATCGTCCGATCATGACCAACTTGCTGATTGCCCAAGCTGCGGAAGCCAAGGGCAACAATGCCTTGGCGTTGGAACATTACAAAGGGTTGCTGGATGACCCGCGCAGTCGCTTTGTCGGGGTTCAGGGGCTTATCCGGGCCGAGCTTGCCTTGGGTGAGACAGAGAAAGCGCGCGCATTGGCGGTCAAGGCACTGGACATGCAGCCCGCGCATGAGCCGACGCAGAACACGCTACTGAAACTTCAGACAGAGGCCGAGGACTGGCGCGGCGCCCGCAAGACGCTGGAAACCAAGAAATCCAGCGGGCATCTGCCGCGCGATGTGTATCGCCGTCGCGACGCTGTTCTGGCGCTGCAAGAGGCGGATGCGCTGGCCGCAAAGGACGAGCTGCCGCGCGCGCGTGACGCGGCCATCGAGGCCAACCGCTTGTCGCCCGATCTTGTCCCGGCTGCTGTTGCAGCGGCGCATGCCTTGGTCGCGCAGGGAAAAGGCACCTATGCGGCCCGCGCCATCAAGCGGGCCTGGAAAGCCGCGCCGCACCCTGAATTGGCCGCAGCCTTTGCCGCGATCGAGAAGGGTGAGTCGCCGCGCCAACGCCTGTCGCGGTTCCAGAAACTGCTCAAAATGCACCCCGATGCTGACGAATCGCGTCTGTTGCAGGCCGAATTGCTGATTGCGGCCGAAGATTTCCCGGCCGCGCGCCGTGCTTTGGGGGATTTGTTCGAAGCCCGTCCGACCATGCGCGCTCTGACCGTTATGGCGGCCATAGAGCGTGGCGAAGGGGCAGATGATGCGGTGGTGCGTGGCTGGTTGGCCCGCGCTCTGACCGCGCCACGCGGACCGCAATGGGTGTGCGGCAACTGCCAGCATGTGCATGCAAGCTGGCAAGCGATCTGCGACAATTGCAGCGCGTTCGACACGCTGGAATGGCGCGACGCGCCCGACAGTGCCGGCCCATCGGCAACGCAGACGGAATTATTGCCACTGATCGTGGGCAGCCTGCCCAAACCTGCGGCAGAGGCGGATGCAGAGGTCATTGACGCCGCGACACAAGAGGCAGACGCGCCGGCGGAAAAACCTGCATAAAGGGTCTGGTCGGCACCGAAAACCGGTGCTAAGAGGCGCACAAGAACCGGCAGAGAGGTCTGCCGGATCAATGGGGCCGCTGTAGCTCAGCTGGTAGAGCACGTCATTCGTAATGATGGGGTCGGGGGTTCGAGTCCCTTCAGCGGCACCAGATATTTTAGGTAAATGCCTGAAATGCAAACACTAAAACCCAGTCATATGTATGTGCATTTCCGCAAATATACACCTTTCAGGTGTCGGTTGGCATTTTTGTCTTTTGAAAGCCCTTGCGCCCAAATCCCCGCATTTGTCCTTGAGCCTGCGCGCGCGCAGATGTCAGGGGTCGTCCAGGTCTTTGTGCGCGGCGCGTCGGGCTAGAAATTCCGCGTTGCCCCAAGGCTGACCTTCAGGTTGTCGTAGCTTCGCATGGGAATGTTGCTTTCCTTGCGTTCGACCCCGATGCGGACAATCGGTGCAAACCCGTAGACCGACAGTTCCCGATGCATCATCGTGGCGCTCAGTTCCGCGCGCCAGTCGCGCTGCGCACCGAATTGGGGCAGCAGCGGGTTTGCCGCGCCGAAACTTGTATGGCCAAGGCTGGCTTCCAATCCTGTAATCAACCCGCCGCCGAATGTAATCTCGGTGCCCAGCGTCAGGGCGGCGTCGGTGCGGCGATGAAACTCTGCTTCAGTGTGATGGTGCGACAGGTTCAGGCCGCCCGAAACTTTCAGCCGCGGCGAGAGGATATGTTGTAGTCCCAACGTAAGCGACGCGCGTGGGCCGTCATAAGCTGAAGCACCGGTGTAGCGCAGTTCGTCATATGTGGCACTGGCTGAAAGGCGCGTGCGCCGACCGAAGCGCTGCTGAAAGGCGGCATGCACACCCGCACCGCGCATAATTAGCCCGTCATGCCCGCCTGCGCCTTGAAGCGTGATGCCCATTTCCATTCGGCGCCCGTGATCGCCGAACCACGTGAAACCGAATTCTCCGCGCAGGTGGCCGCGGGTGAAATCCGAATCTTGGAAAAACTGGCCTGTGGCCACCAGATGCATCCGCGCGTGCAGGTCCTGTTTCAGGCGGGGCTGCCATGTCATCCCCAGACCCAGTTCGACCCCGGTGGCCCGTTCGACCTGCGGTAAGGGCAGTAGCAAGACACCGCCGATTTCGACAAAAGACTGCCCGGAGCGTTGCCACGGGTTGGTTTGCGGCACGACCGCAATACGCGCCTGGCCACGCCAGCTTTTGCGTGTGTCCATCGCTGTAAGGTAGTCCTGAACGGCTCGGATCTCTCCGAGGCTCAATGCGCCCGACATCGCGTATTCGAAATGATGCCGCGCGCGTTCGTCATCCTCTATCAGGTAGAGCGCGCGCGCCAGTTCCAGCCGAAAGCGCGCGATCGTTGGAAAATCCGTCACCAAACGTTCCAAGATGGGCAACGCAGCGCGGGGGGCACCCTTGCGCATATGCTCCAACGCCAAACGCCACGCCGCGCGAACCTGAGGGTCCGGGGCGTCTGCCGCAATCATGGCGGCGCGGGGGGGCATGTTGTCTTGGGCTTGCGCAAGGACGGATGTACCCGCCATCAGCAGCGCAAGGCCAGAGGCCCGCAGCATCTTGGTCAGTCTGCTCACTAATCTGCTCGATCGATCATGCGCTCTTACGGCGCGTTCGGATAAACGATGCGAGAGATTAACCAGCAAGTCAATCTTGCGGTGGGTCCGCTGGCATTGTTTACGAAATTTGAACCACTTGCGGACCATCCTTGTTGCGGATGTGGCACAGGAGGGGACGCATGGTTCGCAAGGTCGCGCGAATTCGCAATCGGGCATTGGTTGGGGTCATGCGCAATGGTCAGCGTGAAACAGCCTATCTGCGGGATTATTCAACCGAAGGGGTCTGCCTTGAGGGTATTCGCTCTGTGATGGCGGGGGATGTTCTGCGCCTGCATTGCAAAGGAGCGCTTATTTTCGCTGAAGTGCGGTGGGTGCGTGAAGGTCGGGCAGGGTTGTGCTACCTGCCAAGTTGCGCCCCAAGTGAAAGGTCGCGCTTTCTGTCGGCCATTTCGCGCGGGCAGATGCCGTCAGATAGGGCGCGCATCTACGGGTTTTCTGAACTGGCCTGACGTTCCGCCTGCACGACGGATTGTTCCAAGTGTGCGACTTGTGCCCGGATGCCGCTGACCAGCGCATCAGCAAAGCGCCTTAGCCGGGCATTGCGCAAATCATCGGCATGTCGGACAAGGTGGAATGCGCGCGTCAGGCTGAAAGCTGGCACCAGCACACGGCGCAGATCGGGGGCATGGGGCAGGGCGAAATCATGCACCACTCCAAGCCCGGCCCCTTGCCGCAACACATTGACCTGCACCGGAACCGAATTAGAGGTCATCTGTGCGCCGGGCAAGGACAGGCTGGCCAGATAATCCAGTTCGCGGTCGAAGATCATATCGGGAATATAGCCGACCAGCCGGTGCTTGCGCAGGTCCGCGAGTTGTCGAATTGGCGGATACCGGTCCAGATAGGCTGTCGCGGCCGCGAAATGCAGATGATAGTCAGTGATCTTTTGCGCGTGCAAGCGTCCGGCCTGCGGGGCCGACACGCTTATGGCCATGTCGGCTTCGCGCCGCGACAGGTTGAACAGGCGCGGCAGGGCGACGATTTGCACCTCTAACGCGGGGTGCTGGGCACAGATCTGGGCAATCACCTGTGGCAACAGGTAGTTGGCGCACCCATCCGGCGCGCCAAGCCGGATCTGTCCGCTCAGCCCTTCGCCGGAGGCGCCGGGTTCTTCGGCGGCGCGCAGATGGGCTTGTGCCGCTTCGACATGCGGTAGCAGGCGCAACCCATCCTCGGTCAGCGCGTAGCCTTGATGCGAGCGGTGGAACAACCGCCGCGCCAACCGCGCTTCCAGCCGGGCGATGCGGCGGCCCACGGTGGCTGGGTCCATCTTCAGGGCTTGCCCCGCGCGGCCAAGGCTTTCGGCGCGCGCCACCGCCAGAAAGACCCGCATATCGTCCCAATCCATCACAAAGATACCCTTGCATTTTTGCAATACTGCCATGGTATATTGCGTCTTCCAAAGGCGAAAACGCAAGGCTACTCTGCGCCAAACCTGAATGGAGGATGCTATGGAAGAGCTTTCGCACTGGATTGATGGCAAGCGCGTGCCCGGCACTTCGGGCCGTTTTGCGGATGTCTATAACCCCGCCACGGGCGAGGTGCAGGCGCGGGTGCCGCTGGCCACCAAGGCGGAACTGGACGATGCCGTCGCCCGCGCCGCACAAGCCCAGATCGCATGGGGCGCAACCAACCCGCAAAAACGCGCGCGCGTGATGATGGCTGCCGTGGGCCTGATTAACCGCGATATGGACAAGCTGGCAGAGAAACTGTCATCCGAGCATGGCAAGACCTTTGTCGATGCCAAAGGCGATATCCAGCGCGGGTTGGAAGTGATCGAATATTGCATCGGCGCGCCGCAACTTCTGAAAGGCGAATACACCGACAGCGCCGGTCCGGGCATTGACATGTATTCCATGAAACAGCCTTTGGGCGTGGTTGCGGGCATCACGCCGTTCAACTTCCCCGCCATGATCCCGCTGTGGAAAATGGGTCCGGCGCTGGCCTGCGGCAACGCGATGATCCTGAAACCGTCCGAGCGTGACCCGTCCGTGCCGCTGATGCTGGCCGAAATCTTCAAGGAAGCGGGCCTGCCCGATGGCGTGTTGCAAGTGGTCAATGGCGACAAGGACGCGGTCGATGCGATTTTGGACAATGACACTATACAAGCGGTTGGCTTCGTCGGCTCTACCCCCATCGCGCAATATATCTATGCGCGCGGTTGCGCGAACGGCAAGCGCGTGCAGTGCTTTGGCGGTGCCAAGAACCACATGATTATCATGCCCGATGCCGATATGGACCAGGCCGCCGACGCGCTGATCGGTGCAGGCTATGGCGCAGCGGGCGAGCGTTGCATGGCGATTTCCGTGGCTGTCCCCGTGGGCGATGGCACGGCAGACGCGCTTCGCGAACGGCTTGTGCCCAAGATCGAGGCGCTGAAGGTTGGCCCTTGGACTGGCGGGGCAGATGTGGATTACGGCCCCGTGGTGACGGCGGCTGCGAAAGAGAACATTCTGCGGCTGGTGCAAACCGGTGTGGACCAAGGCGCGGAACTGGTTGTCGACGGGCGCGATTTCAGCCTGCAGGGCTATGAGAACGGCTTTTTCGTTGGCCCGCATTTGTTCGACCATGTCACGACCGAGATGGACATCTACCGCCAAGAAATTTTCGGCCCGGTCCTGTCTATGGTGCGCGCCAAGACCTATGACGAAGCTATCGGCATGGCGATGGACCATGAATACGGCAACGGCACCGCGATCTTTACCCGCGACGGCGACACGGCGCGCGATTTCGCGCACCGTATCAATATCGGGATGGTCGGGATCAACGTGCCGATTCCGGTGCCGCTGGCCTATCACACCTTCGGCGGCTGGAAGAAATCGGGCTTCGGCGATCTGAATCAGCATGGGCCGGACGCGTTCAAGTTCTACACCCGCACCAAGACCGTGACCTCGCGCTGGCCGTCGGGGATTAAGGAAGGGGCGGCGTTCAACTTCAAGGCGATGGACTGACCGAAAGGGCGGGGGGTTTTGCACCCCCCGCACCCCCCGCAGGATATTTGAGCAAGGATGAAAAGATCAGTCGTGCAATCCTTCGCGGATGGCATCTGCATAGCCATGATTATGGTCACGATGCGCCGCCTCATCGGCGCGCACTGCGACGATCAACTCGCGTAAGCGCGCATCGGGCGGCAGCTTCCAATAGTCGATGGCCATACGCGGCGCGGGGAGGTTTTCGACTGCGCCGCTATCCACCTGTTCCAGATATTGCGTATAGCTGATGACCGCTTCTTCCTCGAGATAGCCGACCACGCGATGCGCAGTTTTTGGTGCGACAAGGTAGAGCAGGAAATACAGGTTGAAGAACACGCCCTGCGCAATCAGGATAATTGTGCGTTCCAGCCAGTTGGGCTGGGCGATCTTGATAAAGGCCATGAGATGCATGCGCTCGTTTTCCGCTTCGTCCAGAAGCTCGCGAATCCAGCCCTGATCGTCGCGGATGCGGCGGATCGCCTTGAGGTGTTGCAGCATTCCCCCCACCATCCCCGGCACAGCGGCGACGGTTTCGAGCACCACGGCGCGGTGGCCATAGCGTTTGGCGAAGAAGGCATCGGCAAAGACGCGCATGAATTTGACCACGCGCAATGCAACACGGTCGGACAGATCACGGGGCGCGTGATGCTGGGTAAGGTCGAGGCTTTGGTCCTTTTCAAAATCAAACATTTCAGACTCCTGTTTGAGCAGAAGATGGGGGGCAGCTTGTGCAGTGCAAGGCAGTGCGACGCCGTGCCCCATAGGGTTTGGGTGTTGGCAGCATGAGCGATCTGCATATACGCCGCGAGGGCCGCGCAGGGCGGATCACGCTGGATCGGGCACATGCGTTGAATGCGCTGAGTTATGAGATGTGTCTTGAGATTGACGCGGCGCTGCGGGGTTGGGCTGAAGAGGACGCGGTCGCTTTGGTCGTGATTGACGCGCTTGGCGACAAGGCCTTTTGCGCGGGCGGCGATCTGGGCGAGATGTATACCACAGGCCGCGCGGGCGATCATGGCTATGGCCGCAGATTCTGGGCCGATGAATACCGCATGAACGCGCGGATCGCTGAATATCGCAAGCCCGTTGTCACGCTTATGCAGGGCTTTACCCTTGGCGGAGGCGTGGGGCTTGGGTGCCATGCCAGCCACAGGGTTCTGTGCGAGAGTAGTAGCATTGCCATGCCCGAATGTGCGGTGGGGATCGTGCCGGACGTGGGCGGATCATACCTGTTGGCGCGGGCACCGGGGCGCGTGGGTGCCTATCTGGGCCTGACGGGGGCGCGGATGACGCCGTGCTGCGCGATCTGGGCGGGGTTTGCGGATTATTTCGTACCGCGCGCGGAGTGGGGCGATCTGGTGTCTGGGCTTGTGGCCTTGGGCGATCCAGATGTGATCCGGGCGCATGCCACGCCTGACAGCCCGCTGGCCGCGCAGGCGGCTGCGATTGACGCGCTGTTCGCAAGTGATGACGGGCCGACGATCCTGACGGCGTTGGATGGCGCAGGCGGTGATTTCGCGGCCGAGGCTCGGGCCATGATCGCGCGCGGTTCGCCCTTGGCGCAGGCTTGCGCGCTGGAGGTGTTGCGCCGCCTTGGTCCTGATCCTGATATCCGCGCGGCACTGAGGCAAGAATATCGGTTCACCTATCGTGCCACCGCGCAGTCGGATTTTCTGGAAGGTATCCGGGCCGCGATCATCGACAAGGACCGCGCGCCGCGCTGGCGGCATAGCAGCTTGGCCGATGTAACGCCGGCAGAGGTTGCTGATATGCTTGCGCCCTTGGGCGTGGCGGAGTTGACATTAGATACCGGAGAGGGAGGAAAGCCATGAAGATCGGGTTTATCGGCTTGGGCAATATGGGTGCGCCAATGGCAGCCAACTTGGCGCGCGCCGGGCATACTGTCGTGGGTTTCGACCTGAACGCGCCGTGCCCGGAGGGCGTGACGCAGGCTGCGAGCGCGGCCGAGGCCGCTTCGCGGGGCGAGGTGGTCATCACCATGCTGCCCAATGGCGCGATCCTGCGCGGGGTCGCAGCAGAGATCATCCCGGCGATGGAGGCGGGCGCGGTACTGTGCGATTGCTCGACCGTGGATGTGGAGAGAGCGCGCGCGGTCGCGCAGCAGGCGCAAGCGGCGGGCTTGGGTGCCTTGGATGCACCTGTCTCTGGCGGGGTTGGTGGCGCAAGTGCAGGCACGCTGACCTTCATGGTGGGCGGGTCGGATGCGGCTTTTGCAAAAGTGCATCCATTATTCGAGATCATGGGGCAAAAAGCCGTCCATTGCGGAACCGCAGGCGCGGGCCAAGCCGCGAAAATCTGCAACAACATGATCCTTGGCGCGACTATGGCCGTGACCTGCGAGGCGTTTGCGCTGGCCGACAAGCTGGGGCTGGACCGTGCGCGGATGTTCGACGTGGTCAGCACGTCGTCGGGCTATAGCTGGTCGATGAACGCCTATTGCCCAGCGCCGGGTGTCGGGCCGCACAGCCCCGCCGATAACGATTACAAACCCGGTTTCGCCGCCGAGTTGATGCTGAAAGACTTGGCGTTGTCACAACAGGCCGCAGAGGCGGTGAATGCCGACACGCCGATGGGCGCGCGGGCCATGGCGCTATATGCCACCTTCGTCGAGGAGGAAGATGGGCGCGGGCGCGATTTTTCGGCGCTGTTGCCACGTTTCACGGCACGCGGACGCGGCTGATGGGTTGGGCGGGCGCACTATTGCCGGGGCTGGACAGTGGCAGGGTCGCGCGGCTGGACGCGCTTCCTGCGATGGATTTGCCTTCCGGGCAATACCTGTTCCGGGCTGGCGACCGTGCTCAGGGCTTTGCCATGGTGCTGGACGGGCGTGTCGAGGTGACGCTGACAGCTGCCTCTGGCCGTGAGATATTGCTTTATGCGATTGAACCGGGGCAAAGCTGCATCCAGACGACGTTGGGTCTGATGGGGGATGCGCCCTATTCGGGAGAGGCCAGAACCGTCACGCAGGCGCGCATCGTAATGATCCCGGTGGCCGAATTCGCGCGACTGATGGATGAGGCCGCGCCGTTCCGCGCCTTCGTATTTCGGGCCTTCGCCGCGCGCATGGCGGAACTGACCGCGCTGCTGGAAACCGTGGCCTTTACCGGAATAGAACCCCGGTTGGCCCGCGCGCTGCTGGATATGGCCAAAGGCGGGCAGGTGCACGCCACCCATGCCGAGCTCGCCGCGCGCATTGGCAGCGCGCGCGAGGTCGTCTCGCGCCAGTTGGAGCGTTGGGCAGGCCAAGGGCTGATCGCCACCCAGCGCGGACAGATCACGGTGCTGCAACAGTCCGAACTTGAGCGCATTGTGTAAGTGACCATGTCACAGACGCCATGCAGCGTTGCGCTATGATGGTGGCGTAACATTGGAAAAAGGAGCCTTCACATGTTGGCAAAAAACGTAGGCAGCATCGACCGCATTCTTCGAATCGTCGTGGGCGCGGCACTTCTTCTTGGGTTCGCCCTGAACATGGGCGGGGCCTATAGCTGGCTTTACCTGATCGGGATCGTGCCTTTGGCCACCGGCCTGATGAGCACTTGCCCACTTTATTCCATTATCGGAGTGAATACCTGCTCGACGAAAAAATAAGAATGCGCCCCCGTATTGGGGGGCGTCATTTTCTTGACGGATTGATCGCAGATTGGGCTTGCAGCCCCTGACCGCCTTGGCTAGAAACCCGCTCACGGTTGGGGTGTAGCCAAGCGGTAAGGCATCGGTTTTTGGTACCGTGTATCGTAGGTTCGAATCCTACCACCCCAGCCAGTATTCTCTAAGCTATTGATGTTACATACGGAAATCAGCCCGATTCTCGGTTGAGGCCTAAAGAGGCCCAACTGCGACACAGGACTGCTACACATTGGTGCGACACAAGGGCCGAAATCGGCCGTCGACTCGTCCCGATTTTCCATCTGCTTTTTCTCCCTCTCCGGCCTCATAAGGGGCAACAGATGGGACACATCAATCATATCATGCGCAGGGGGGCGGTTTACGTCTGGCGGCGCAGGCTTCCGGCAGGCTTTCCCGCCCCAAGTCGCAAATTCGTGCAGATTTCTTTGCAAACGAAGGAGTTGTCCACAGCGGCGATGCTTGGATCGCTTGTAAACACGGCTTTCAACGACATCATTAAAGGCATGTTGACGGAAGCAATCACAATCGACCACGCGAAAGCCTATCTCGAATCTGTCGTGCAGACCCATCTTGCACGGATCGACGCGGCACGCTGGCGTGAATCCCCACCCGCAAACAGCCGAGAGTGGCGCAACAGGTGGATGCAGGATCGTGCCGATGCCTATGCCTGTTGATTGTCACTGAGAACTGATGGGGTGGATACCCCCTCCCGACGGCATCGCAATATGCCAAGGTGATGTGGGTCACATCACAGGAAGGAGGAAGTATCCATGGAACAAGTTACCATCATCGGGTTGGATTTGGCAAAGCGGGTTTTTCAGGTTCACGGCGCTACTGCGGATGGCCGAGTTGCTTTTCGCAAGAAGCTGTCACGAGGTCAGGTGTTGGCATTTTTCGCGAGCTTACCGCCTTGTATTGTGGCCATGGAGGCTTGTGCCACGGCCCACTACTGGGCCCGTGAGATTGGCGCTCTCGGGCACGATATCAGGTTGGTGCCGCCTGCCTATGTCAAACCTTTCGTCAAACGCCAAAAGAATGATGCAGCTGATGCAGAGGCGATAGCTGAAGCAGCCAGCCGTCCGACCATGAGGTTTGTCGAGCCGAAGTCACCCCGACAACAGGCGCGGGCCATGGCCTTTCGCTCCCGCGATCTGTTTGTCCGCCAGAGGACGCAGACAATCAATGCGTTGCGTGCCCATCTGGCAGAACATGGCCTCATTGCGCCTCTGGGCCTGTCAAATCTTGCAGGCCTTCAGCGCCTTGTCGAAGACAGTGCGTCAGACTTGGACCCCCTCGTGGTCGAAACGGCGCGCATATACATTGACCAGATCAGTGATCTGTCAGATCGCGTCGCCAAGATGGAGGCAACGCTGAAACAGGAAGCCGCACGATCTGACGCCTCGTCGCGGATGATGACGATGCCAGGTCTTGGGCCAATCACTGCCATGGCAATCGAAGCCTTCGCTCCGACCCTGTCAGTGTTCAAGCGCAGTCGGGATTTCGCGGCCTGGCTGGGCCTAGTGCCGCGACAGCATTCTACTGGCGGCAAGCAAGTCTTGGGCCGAACGTCGAAGATGGGGCAGCGCGATATCCGGCGGTTGCTCATCATCGGGGCGATGTCCGTCATTCGCTGGGCAACCCGTAAAGGAACAATCCCGGGAACCTGGCTTCATGCCATGCTCGCGCGCAAGCCACGGAAGGTGGTCGCAATCGCGCTTGCCAACAAAATGGCCCGGGCGCTTTGGGCGATGGAAACGCGGAACGAAGATTATCGGGATCCACGACTGGCAGCAGCCTGACGGTGTCAGGTCGCCAAGAGTGGGACGTCGGCGTGTGAGGAGGTCATAGACAGTAAGGACAAAAGATCGGTGACGATGGTTCTGGAAACGCATCCGGGTCACAGGGCAGCAAGCCCGCAGAACTGATTTTGCACCAGAGCCGCGCAGCTCCATACCGGCCAGCGGTCATGTGTTTGCCGCGCAACAGGCCTGATACATGACCGCACCCGATCACACGTCAATGCTGTTCAGAAACCATCTTGCGCGAACGGGGGTATCCATACATGACCCGGCATTGTCACCGAGATCTGACCCACCAGGTTGTTATGTTCTGTGTGTCATGATGGCGTCAATGCTGGTGTTTCCTTCCTCTTCTTTTTCGTTGTTTCGGAGCTGACCTTGAAGCAATAGCTGTCGTTGCCGGTCTCGAGGATGTGGCAGCGATCGGTGAGACGATCGAGCAGTGCTGTGGTCATTTTGGCGTCGCCAAAGACGCTCGCCCATGCACTGAAGCTCGGCCCGCAAGGCCAACATCAGAACAATCAGCACCTTGCTCTGCGTCCAGCGCCCCGAACAGCCCGCCGCATCAGGACCCGACGCCGAGATCATCCCACGCACCCTGCGCGAGCCGTGCCCCTGTTGCGGCGAGCCCATGCGCATCATCGAGATCTTCCGTCGCGGGCAAAAGCCAATGTCGCGCGGACCACCACGGGAGCGGGCCGCATGACACACCGCCTGTCAGATGACGCGGAACGCCACTGGCTGCTGTCCGCAGGCCCGGCCAAGCCCATATGCGTTTATCACTCTGCGGCGCGCAAAACGACGGCAAGCACCACTATGTGCAACGCAGTGTCAGCATATTTCACCGCTTCTGTCACAGTCTCAGCCGTCATGCGCAACTTCCCCCGAACCTCGGACACTGAACTGATGCGGTGGATGCCCCCACCCGCCGGCATCGGATACCATGACGGTTCTATATTCGCTTAGTGGAGGGCACATCGATGACATCAAAGATCAGTATTTTGGCGATCGACTTGGCAAAAGGCAGCTTTCAGGTCTGTGCTGTTGGGCCTGATGGAGCGGTTGTCTTCAACCGCGCTATGTCGAGAACTCGGCTGGCCACGCTTTTGGCCGAGCAGCCGGCCTGTATTGTTGCAATGGAGGCTTGTGCCACCTCTCATCATTGGGGCCGATTTGCGCAAAGCCATGGTCACGAGGTACGGCTTGTGCCCGCTGCTTACGTGAAGCCATTTGTTAAGCGCCAGAAGAACGATCGCGCGGATGCAGAAGCCATAGCGGAGGCGGCCTTACGCCCGACAATGCGGTTTGTGGCGGTGAAGAGCGCAGAAACGCAAGGTCGTGCTGTCGCATTCCGGACCCATCAATGTATGGTTCGACAGCGCACCCAGCTGATCAATGCCCTGCGCGGTCATTTGGCTGAGTTTGGATTGGTAGCGCCCAAAGGGCCTGCGAGTCTCAAACTGCTGAAGAATGCTCTGGCTGATGAGAGCTCAGATCTGCCCGAGCCGGTCCGTCACATGGGATCGATCTATGTTGAGCAGATTTCGCATCTCACCGAAATCATTGACCGGCTTTCCGACGAGCTGGAGAGCTCATCGAAGACAGATGAGCAATTGCGCAGGCTTTGCTCTATCCCCGGTGTCGGCCCTGTCACCGCAGGCGCTGTCGCGGCATTCGCCCCTGATCTCGACACATTTGACAGCGGCCGCAACTTCGCTGCTTGGCTGGGTTTGGTGCCGCGACAAAGGTCAACGGGCGGAAAGGCCAGACTGGGATCGGTCAGCAAAATGGGGCAAACCGACATCCGTCGATTGCTGATCGTTGGTGCGTCGCGCCAAAGGCGCGCGTTCCGCGCGACGAGCGTAATCCGCTGGGTGGTTCGCAGAGGCGGCAGCACAAACCGTTGGCTGGCCGCACTGGTGGCACGCAAACCGAAGATGGTCGCCGCCGTTGCCTTGGCGAACAAAATGGCGCGGATGATCTGGGCGCTTTCGACAAAGCAGGAGAATTATCGAATGGCGTGACCTGGAGCCTAAAAGGCAAAAGGCACGACATGGCCGCAAGGCCAGGGTGAGCGATCGACGAGGAGTACGCGAGAAACGCGCGAAAGTTGGTGATGCCCTGAGGGGCGGCATATCATGGCGGTGTCGAGTCGCCGTCAATTCTCT
>Ga0076929_100622_pt1 | contig 23168 bp, 22 predicted proteins | sample HotLakConUCCSL28_FD_87104 | JGI IMG/M metagenome (GOLD analysis project Ga0076929, IMG submission 87104) | Hypersaline microbial mat communities from Hot Lake, Washington, USA - Hot Lake Consortium UCC-SL28 (version 3) (version 3) | ecosystem: Environmental > Aquatic > Thermal springs > Hot...
GTCAACAAGCTGCGTGGCGGCCTGAAGATCGCCGCCGTCAAGGCGCCGGGCTTCGGTGATCGCCGCAAGGCCATGCTGCAGGATATCGCCATCCTCACCGGCGGCACGGCGGTCTCGGAGGATCTCGGCATCAAGCTCGAGAACGTGACCCTCGACATGCTGGGCCGGGCGAAGAAGATCGTCATCGAGAAGGAAAATACGACCATCGTCGATGGTGCCGGTTCGAAGGACGACATCGAGGCCCGCGTTTCGCAGATCAAGGCGCAGATCGAGGAAACCACCTCCGATTATGATCGCGAGAAGCTGCAGGAGCGTCTGGCCAAGCTCGCGGGCGGCGTCGCGGTGATCCGCGTCGGCGGCGCAACGGAAGTCGAGGTAAAGGAGCGCAAGGATCGCGTCGACGATGCCATGCACGCCACCAAGGCGGCAGTCGAAGAAGGCATCCTGCCCGGCGGCGGCACGGCCCTCCTGCGTGCCATCGAGGCGCTCGACGGGCTCTCGCCGACCAATGACGACCAGAAGACCGGGATCGAGATCGTGCGCCGCGCGATCCAGGCCCCGGCGCGCCAGATCGTCCAGAATGCCGGCGCCGACGGCTCCGTCGTGGTCGGCAAGGTGCTGGAGAGCGCCGATTATGCCTACGGCTACAACGCCCAGACCGGCGAATACGGTGACATGTTCGCCTTCGGCGTGATCGATCCGGCCAAGGTGGTGCGCACCGCGCTTCAGGATGCGGCCTCCGTCTCCGGCCTGCTCGTGACCACAGAGGCGATGATTGCCGAGCTGCCCAAGAAGGAATCGGCCCCCGCCATGCCGGGCGGTGGCATGGATTTCTGATCGCCCTTGACGATATGGGCGCGACGGGCGCGTCCCATACATGCAGCAGGGCCTCTCTCCCGCAAGGGGGAGAGGCCTTTTCATGTCGCGAGACCAGCCATTCCGTCATCAAACTGTGATTTAACGACCGTATTACCGCACTCAGTGAGTGAATACAGTCCGACCTTCATGAATCTTGCGATGGAAGTTCGGCATGGTGAAGTATTCGCTCGACATGGCGGAGAAAAATCACATGCGCTTGCTCATCGCCACGGATGCCTGGCATCCCCAGATCAACGGGGTCGTGCGTTCCCTCGAAAAGATGGCGCTCCATGCCGCTGAGAACGGGGCCGAGACCTGTTTCATCACGCCGCAGGATTTTGCCTCGTTCCCGATGCCGACCTATCCCGAGATCAGGCTGTCGCTGACGCTTCCGCGCATGGTCGGGAAGATCATGGAGCGCATGGCGCCCACCCATGTGCATATCGCGACCGAGGGCCCGATCGGCTTCGCGGCGCGCCGGCATTGCCGCGCTCGCAACATCCCCTTCACCACCAGCTACCATACCCGCTTTCCCGAATACGTGGCCGCGCGCGCGCCCATCCCGGAGGAATGGACCTACCGGCTGATTCGCCGCTTCCACGGATCCGGGCTCGGCATGATGGTCTCGACATCCTCGCTCGCACGCGAACTCGCCGGGCGCGGTTTTCAGCGCATCATGCCGTGGTCACGCGGGGTCGACACCCATCTCTTCCGTCCCCGTGACACCCGGCTGACGCTCGGCACCGGACCGGTCTTCCTCACCGTGTCCCGGCTTGCGGTGGAGAAGAACATCGCCGCCTTCCTCGCGCTCGATCTTCCCGGCACCAAGGTCGTCGTCGGCGACGGGCCGGCGCGGCGCGATCTCGAAGCGCGCTTTCCCGATACGGTCTTCCTCGGGGCGCTGAGCGGTGAGGCGCTCGCGCAGGTCTATGCGAGCGCCGATGTCTTCGTCTTCCCCAGCCTCACCGACACGTTCGGCATCGTCATGCTGGAGGCGCTGGCCTCGGGCCTGCCGATCGCGGCCTATCCGGTCACAGGCCCGAGCGACATCGTCGGCGATACCGGTTGCGGTGTGCTCGACTGGGATCTGCGCATGGCTGCCCTCGCCGCCCTCTCGATCTCCCGCGACGCCTGCAGGACGGCGGCGGAGGGCTATACCTGGGAAGCGAGCGCGCGGCAGTTCTTCGGCAATATCAGGGAAGCTCATGCTGCGGTAGGCTATGAATTGACGGGCGATGATCTCAGCAGCACCGCTACAGCCGGACGCGATGTCGCGGCCTGAAAGCAGCATTGCCGCCGCATGGGGCGGATCGAAAAAGGTGTAATGCGGCTTTCCTTTCAGCTGCTCGACGCTGCGTCTGGCCTGCTATCCGGATGTCGATTTCCCTGCCGATCAGGCGTCCTGCGTGATTATCATGAAGCTATTATCAAAGAAATAAATCTCAAAACAGAGCAAAAAAAATCTGCGCGAGCTTGCAGTTCGCTCGATTTTCGTCGGCGGTGGAACGCCATCACTTCTCACGGCCGACGAAATCCGTCAATTCGGTGCGGCACTTCATGAGCATTTCGATCTTTCACTTCTCAGGGAGTTCGCATTCGAGTGCGAGGTCAAGAGCGTCACTGCGGACAAGGTTGCAGCGCTGCGCGAAATCGGTGTGACAAATGCGCGCTATGGCCTCCAGACCTTCGATCCGTTCTGGCGGGACATGTTTGACCTCACTGCTTCGCTAGATCAGATCCAAGCCGCCAACGAACTGTTCAACAAGATGCTACCTTACTCGTCTTTCGATATCCTCTACGGGATGAATGGACAGACGACAGATGCTTTTCTCGCCGATCTTGAGAAGGCCGCCGCGATGGGGAACGCGCTCGTGGATGTCTACCCGATCGATAACGTCGTGACTCAGATCAAGCTACACAGGAAGCTGGAAGCCGCCGGCTTCACCTCAAAGACTGCGGATGAGCGCTTCGACATGAATCGGCTTTTGCGAGCGGTGATGCGCGAGCACGGTTTCTTGCCGCATAACGGACATGGCTATGTGCGCGTGGATGCAGACGAGCTTGCGCGCAACCCGGCTGTAACTGATACTTACACCTTCGATTATCACGACCATATTTACGGCCATGCAGATACTGCAGTTGTTGGTTTTGGGGTCAATGCAATATCTATTTTGCCACAGACAGTGCTGACAAATACTGGCAATCGCCGAAAATATATTGATGATATGCGTGAGAATGGATCTGTGAAGACACAAATCAGCCGCCATGACCGTTCAATTGATGCCTCCCGTCCGGTTGTCACGCGGCTCGCCTATCATGGTGTTCTCGAAAAGAATCGTGTATTTTGGAATGAGGTCCCAAGAGAGTGCATTCAAGCATTGCATGAGTTTGCTGATGCGGGGCTCATTCGGGATGCCGGCGACACCTGGCGGATCACGCAGGATGGTTGGGAGTGGTACGTTAACATGATGTATTATGCAATGCCCGAATCGCAAAAGTCCGTCCTGGATGCTTTCATTATTCACTGTTTGCGACAGCCAGGGCGCGTATTGACGGCCGACCAGATTGAATTTGTTAATTCGGGCCATCTGGCAATTGCGTAATGACGATGGGATGGCGCGACAGCTTGTCCCCTGGTTTCGGACTGGGCCGGGATCTGAACTTTCGGCTAGGCGGACAACTCGTCGCGACAACCGGCAGCCGCATCTTTGATATCGTCCTCATCTGGTACGCACTTGATCAGGCGGATGACTATGCAACCGTTGGATTTTTGGTTTTCTTGCGTTTCGTGCCTTATGCGCTCTTCGGGATGTTCTGCGGCTGGCTTAGTGATCGGTTGAATCGGCGGATATTGGTCGTACTTGCTGATTTGCTACGAACCCTGTTATTTGCCGTAGCGGGTTTGGTGCTGATGACTGACGCTGACCCGCTGGTCGTTCTCGCTATCACCGCCTTTCTGATGACGACAACCCGGACCTTGTCGCAGCCAGCAGTGCAGGGGATGCTGCCACAACTAGCGGGCGGTGGCACGTTGTTGCGTGCGAATGCAGCTCTCCATGGTGGCATGGAAATGGTGGGGGTAGCAGCGCCCGTAATCGGAGGCGCCCTGTTGGCTGTCCTGCCCGCATCAAGCGTCCTGTTTCTTGTTGGAATATGCCAGTTTGTCGCAGCAGCATTGGCGGCTGCGATCCGCCTGCCCCGTGAGACACGATCTGCCGAACTTCGGCTCGCGGGGTTTCTGGCGGAATATTCCGAGCTTTTTCATTTCTTGACACGATCACGAAGTGAAGTCTTGTCGGCCGTTATTGTGAATGTTGTAGCGATATTTGGTGTTGCGGGGATTCTGAGTCTTCTGATACCGATACTTGTGAAGGATCACCTCAATGCCGGCCCTTCTGCACTCGGTGTATTGTGGGGCGTTGTGGCGATGGGTACGATTCTTGGCGCTGCGGTGAGCATTCGCCTCACGACCGAGCGGCGGGAACGGGACATGTTGCTGGCGTGGCTGGGTTACGGGATCCTGATCGGCGCACTCTTCTTGCCCAGCCATTTTATTGCAGTTCTCGCAATCGGGTTTGTCCTTGGCGCCGTTGGCGCTGTGGCGGACGTGCTCTTTGCCACGCTGATTCAGGAGCGCATGCCCAAGGAGCACGTCTCGAAAACGTTTGCTGCGTTTTCGACCTTTGCCAATGTCGGCGAGGCGCTGTCGGCGCCGGCTCTCGCCCTGATGACGACCTGGTTCGGGATCGGTGCCGCCTTCGCGCTCGGGGCATCGTTCCCTATCATTGCTGCGCTGGGAGGATTCGTCGTTCTGAGGCGAAGAGTTTCCGGTACCTCGTTGAAATCGTAGGGGTCGCTGCGACCCTGTGAAGCCGCCGTGCCCATCCGAAGTCCTGGATAAGCACTGCGGGATCTCGCAGGCATTGCATGCGATCTCATTTCAGGCCCGCGGGCTGACGGAATGCCGCTCTAAATTGAGGTTGTGCGCGTCAGGGTATCTGACGCCACCCGTCTGACAACTTTTGTGAGATTGGCCAATGCTCCACCTGCATTTGCCGGGTAATGCCAGTATACGGGCGCTGTAATGCTCACATTATCGCAAAACCTGACCAGCCGCCCGCTTTCCAGATAGGGGGCAGACTGTAGAATCGGGACCACAGACCATCCGACATTGCCGTTGAGTGCCCGAAATATGTCATGTGAGGATGGAACAGTAACGTATTTGAGCAAAATATCCCTACCGAAGACTTTTTTGGCCCATTGAAGTGGGATCATTCCTCTTCCACAAGAACGAAAGCAGATTATTTTAGAAATTGTATCTTCAGAAAAATTCTTGTGCAGGAAATATTTTTCATAGACATCAATTGAACAAACAGCATGGTATTCAATTTCTCCGATTAGCAAAGATTTATATCCACATATGTCAAATTTATTTTCAGTTATTGCGGCAATTGTGAGGCAATTTTTTAGTAGCTCATCTGCATATTCCCCACTTGCAGGAATTATTTCAATGTTTAGAGAAATATGTTTTCGCAAATAATTGCATATTGCGTCGATAAACCATAGCGATAAATGATCGGCACTGACAACGATTTTAAGATTTCCATCCGTATCCGAGTTGTGAATTTTGAGGCGTCCAAATAATTCCTTCTCTAATACTTTTACTTGGGTCGTATGTTTGACCAGCAGCGCCCCGAGCGGTGTCAATTGTCCTTTCGCACCGCGCACCAGCACTTTGCCACACACTTTCGCTTCCAGTGCCTTGATTCGTTGCGAGATCGCCGATGGCGTCATATTCAGATGCGCTGCCGCACGCTCGTAAGAACCTTCTCTATTGACTGCGGCAAGTGCTAATAGTGATCGATAGTCAAGCATTCGTCATGTTCCCACAATCAATCGCCTGTACATGCCCGCAAGAGGGCGGGCGAATTTTGCGGATCCGTTGCAATTTCGATTACTTAAAGTAGTAAACTTCGCTCGAAAAGACAACCTAAAATTTTATTAAGGTCGGCTAAGCGTGCTTGATGTCTTACGATGTAGAATAATCTGGCAAGATTCTGGCATTTATGCTCGGCTAGGAATGTACTAGACAGACTCTGAATTAAATTTAGCCGACTTCAATTAATTACTTTGTCTTTGTCATATTTCTGAAATCAAACGCAGTCATCACGCTGCATGACGCAGGCTCCCCTGCGTAAATTATGTATTTCGGAGCGAAACATGACCTTCACCCGCACGCTTCTGGCCGCCTCGACGGCCATGATCCTCGTCGCCGGCGCCACGAGCGCACAGGCCCAACCGGTCGAGATCGATTTCTGGCACGCCATGGGCGGCGAGCTGGGTGACCGCACCCAGGAAGTCGTCGATGGCTTCAACGCCAGCCAGGACGAATTCCGCGTCAACGCCGTCTATCGCGGCAACTACACCGAGACCCTGACCTCCGCCATCGCCGCCTTCCGCGCCGGGGAACAGCCGAATCTGGTCCAGGTCTTCGAAGTCGGCACGGCCTCGATGATGGCCGCCGAAGGGGCGATCTATCCGGTTTATCAGCTCATGCAGGAGCACGGCCGCGACTGGGATCCCTCTGTCTATCTGCCCTCCGTGGTGGGCTATTACGCCGATCCCGAGGGCAACATGCTCTCGATGCCCTTCAACTCCTCGACTCCGGTGATGTACTACAACCGCGACGCGCTGGAAGCCGCCGGTCTTGATCCGGACGCGCCGCCCGCGACCTGGGGCGAGCTCGCCGAGATGTCGCGCACCATCATCAAGGCCGGCGCTGCCGAATGCGGCTTCACCACGGGCTGGCAGTCCTGGGTGCAGCTCGAGAACTTCTCCGCACTCCATAATGTGCCGTTTGCCACCAATGCCAACGGTTTCGAGGGTCTCGACACGGAATTCGCCTTCAACAGCGATCTCCACAAGCGCCATATCGCCAACATGCAGGAATGGCAGGGTGAAGATGTGTTTCGCTATGCCGGGCGCCGCTCCGATTCCGCGCCCGCCTTCTACAATGGCGAATGCGCCTTCTACATGAACTCCTCCGCCGCACAGGCCGGTGTCGAGGCCAATACCGAATTCGATTTCGGTGTGGCCATGCTGCCTTATTACGACGATGTCGCGGGTGCGCCGCAGAATTCCATCATCGGCGGCGCCACGCTCTGGGTGCTCAACGGGCATAGCGACGAGGAAAATGCGGCGACGGCGGCATTCTTCGATTATCTCAGCCAGGCCGAAGTCCAGGCCGACTGGCACCAGGTCACCGGCTACCTGCCGATCACCATGGCTGCCTTCGAGCTCTCGCAGGAGCAGGGCTTCTACGAGGCCAATCCGGGCACGGATACCTCGATCCTGCAGATGACCCTGAACGAGCCGACCGAGCATTCGCGCGGCCTGCGTCTGGGCAATTTCGTGCAGATCCGCGACATCATCAACGAAGAGCTCGAGGAAGTCTGGTCGGGCAACAAGTCCGCAGAGGAAGCGCTCGACGATGCCGCTCGTCGTGGCGACGACCTGCTGCGTCAGTTCGAAGCCGACAATTCCTGACGCCTTCCGACAGTGTCACGCGTCTGACGGACGCCGGTCCCTGTGACCGGCGTCCTCGTCGATCCCGACCGGCGCCGTGAACGATCTTTCTCTGAAACGGATGCCCCATGCACAAGCGGGTGACTTTCGCAGGTTTCGGCTTTCCGCTGGCCCTGCTCGCGCCTCAGCTCCTGATCACGCTGATCTTCTTCATCTGGCCGGCTGCGCAGGCACTCTACCAGTCGGTTCTGCGCCAGGATGCGTTCGGCCTGCGCACGACCTTCGTCGGTCTGCAGAATTTCCAGCGGCTGTTTGCCGATCCGCTCTATCTCTCGTCCTTCCAGGTGACGACCGTCTTCAGCGTCGCCGTCACCTTTTCCGGGCTCGCCATCGCGCTCCTGCTCGCGAGCATGGCCGATCGGGTGATCAAGGGGGCGAGCGGCTATAAAACCCTGCTGATCCTGCCCTATGCGGTGGCGCCGGCGATCGCGGGGGTGTTGTGGTGGTTCATGTTCAACCCGTCCATCGGCATTTTCGCCTATATGGCGCGGGGGCTGGGCTATGACTGGAACCACCAGATCAATGGCAATGACGCGCTGGTTCTGGTGACCATCGCGGCGGTCTGGAAGCAGATCAGCTACAATTTCCTGTTCTTCCTCGCCGGGCTGCAGGCGATCCCGAAATCGCTCATGGAGGCTGCCGCGATCGACGGCGCGAGCCCCTGGAAGAGGTTCTGGTCGATCACCTTTCCGCTGCTCTCGCCCACCACCTTCTTCCTGCTCGTGGTGAACGTCGTCTACGCCTTCTTCGACACGTTCGGCGTGATCCATGCGACCACCGGCGGCGGGCCGGGCCAGGCGACGAACATCCTCGTCTACAAGGTCTACACGGACGGTTTCGTCGGGCTGAACCTCGGGTCCTCCGCTGCACAGAGCGTCATCCTGATGGGCATCGTCATCGCACTTACCACCATCCAGTTCCGCTATGTCGAGCGGCGGGTCCAGTATTGAGAGGGCCGTCATGGTCGAAAATCGTCCCTGGCTGACGTTCACGCGTCACGCCGTGCTCAGTTTCGGTGTCCTGCTGGTTCTCTTCCCGGTCTGGATCGCCTTCGTGGCCTCGACGCATGAAGGCAGCGCGCTGATGCGGGGCGTGATGCCGCTCTGGCCGGGTGACCGGCTGATCGAGAATTACCGCACCATCCTGACCGACGGCATGCGCCAGGCCGGTGGTGTGCCGGTGGCGCTGATGATGCTGAATTCGCTGATCATGGCGCTCGCCATCGCCATCGGCAAGATTGCGATCTCGCTGATCTCGGCCTTCGCGGTGGTCTATTTCCGCTTTCCCTTCCGGATGCTGTGCTTCTGGATCATCTTCATCACCCTGATGCTGCCGGTCGAGGTCCGCATCCTGCCGACTTTCGAGGTGGTGGCCAATCTCGGCATGCTCAATTCCTATGCCGGGCTCTCGATCCCGCTGATCGCCTCGGCGACGGCAACCTTTCTCTTCCGGCAGTTCTTTCTCACCGTGCCGGACGAGCTCACCGAGGCCGCGCGGATGGACGGGGCGAGCCCGTTCCGGTTCTTCAAGGATATTCTCCTGCCGCTGTCGCGCACCAATATCGCGGCGATCTTCGTGATCATGTTCATCTACGGCTGGAACCAGTATCTCTGGCCGCTGCTCGTCACCACGGATGCTTCATACACCACCATCGTGATGGGCATCCAGCGCATGATCAACGTCGCCGATACGCAGCCGCAATGGCATCTCGCCATGGCGACGGCGACGCTCGCGCTCGCGCCACCCGTCATCATCGTCGTCGTCATGCAGAGGCTGTTCGTCAAGGGCCTCGTCGAAACCGAGAAGTAAGGAAAGCCACGCCCATGTCCGAGATCATGATCCGGAATGTCGAGAAAAGCTACGGTGATACCAAGGTCATTCACGGCGTCTCCATCGACATCAATGACGGCGAGCTGATCGTCATCGTCGGCCCGTCCGGCTGCGGGAAATCGACGCTGCTGCGCATGGTGGCAGGGCTGGAGGAAATCACCGCCGGCGAGATCGCCATCGGCGGACGGGTGGTGAACAGGCTGGAGCCGAAGGATCGCGACATCGCCATGGTGTTCCAGAACTATGCGCTTTACCCGCATATGAGCGTGTTCGACAACATGGCCTACGGGCTCAAGATCGCCGGCAAGCCGCGTACCGAGATCGAGGAGCGGGTGGCCGGAGCCGCAAAACTGCTGGAGCTCTCCGACCTGCTCGCGCGCAAGCCGCGCCAGCTCTCCGGCGGCCAGCGCCAGCGCGTCGCCATGGGTCGGGCCATCGTGCGTGATCCGGCGGCGTTTCTGTTCGACGAGCCGCTTTCCAATCTCGACGCCAAGCTGCGCGTACAGATGCGCCTCGAGATCAAGCAATTGCAGCGCCGCCTGCGCACCACGGCGCTCTATGTCACGCATGACCAGGTCGAGGCGATGACGCTCGCCGACAAGCTGGTGGTGATGAATGCCGGCGTGGCGGACCAGGTGGATACGCCGATGAACGTCTATCTGCATCCGCGCACCATGTTCGTGGCCGGCTTCATCGGCTCGCCGGCAATGAATTTCATGCCGGGACGGATCGCCTCGGACGGCGCCACGCTGGCGCTGGAAAGCGGACAGGGCCTGCGGGTGGCGCCGGATCGACTCGCCGCCCATGCCGACAAGCCGGTAATGATCGGCATTCGCCCGGAGCATCTCGTCCCCTGCGCCGAGGGAGAGGCCGATTTCAGCCTCGCTGCGGAGTTGGTCGAGACACTCGGCGCTGATATTCTTGTCCACGGCACGCTCGCCGATTCGCACAAACAGGCGGTCTATGGGGAGGGCGGGGAACGCATGGCCGTGCGCCTTGCCGGCCATACGCCCGTGCGCGAGGGAGAGATTCTGCCCTTGCGCGCAGCTGATGAAAGCCTGCATCTGTTCGACAGCGAGAGCCGCATCAGGCTCGCGGATCTTTAAGGGAAAAGGTTTTGTCCCAAGCTGAACAAGAAGTCGACCTCGCCATCATCGGGGGCGGGGTGAACGGCTGCGGGATTGCACGTGATGCAGCCGGGCGGGGCCTGTCGGTCTATCTGTGCGAGTCCGGAGACCTCGCCCGGGGTACCTCGAGTGCATCGACGAAACTGATCCATGGCGGGTTGAGGTATCTGGAGCATTACGCCTTCAGGCTGGTGCGCGAGGCGCTGATCGAACGCGAGATCCTTTTGCGCAATGCCCCTCACGTCATCTGGCCGATGCGCTTCGTCCTGCCGCATCATGCGGGGCTGCGCCCACGCTGGCTCCTGCGTCTCGGCCTCTTCATCTATGATCACCTCGGCGGCGGCGGGACGCTGCCCCATACGCGCGGTATCGACCTCGGCCGCGACCCCGTCGGCGCGCCGTTGCGCAGCGACTATCGCCATGCCTTCGTCTATTCGGATTGCTGGGTCGATGATGCCCGGCTCGTTATCCTCAATGCCGTCGATGCCGCCGAACGCGGCGCCATCATCCGTACCCGCGCCCGCTGCAGCGAGGCCATAAGGCGGGACGGACGCTGGCTTTTGCAGGTCAGCCTGAACGGCGAAAATACGGGAGGGGCAGAGACTGCGCGCGTCGAGACCGTCTCGGCCCGCGCCCTGATCAATGCGGCCGGGCCCTGGGTCGGTTCAGTCGAATCATCGGTGATGGGGCAAAACACCAAGACGCCCGTGCGCCTCGTCAAGGGCAGCCACATCATCACCCGCGCGCTCTTCGACCACGACGCTGCCTATATCTTCCAGAACCGGGACGGACGCATCATCTTCGCCATCCCCTATGAGAACGGGCGATACACGCTGATCGGCACGACGGACCGGGATTATCACGGTGATCCGGGCGGAGTCACCGCAGACGAGGATGAGATCGCCTATCTGTGTGATGCGGTCAGCGCGTATTTTCGCGAGCCGGTCACCCCGGCGGATGTCCTGCACAGCTATGCCGGGGTTCGCCCTCTCCATGATGACGGCACCCGGGCCGCCCAGGAGGCGACGCGCGACTACGTGCTCGCCCTCGAGGAGGCCGACGGGGTCCCGCTCGTCACGATCTATGGCGGCAAGATCACCACCTATCGCAAACTCGCCGAAGCCGCCCTCGCCCGCCTCGACGGGCACCTGCCGATGGGTGCCCCCTGGACGGCGGAGGTGGCGTTGCCGGGCGGAGACTTCCCGGTCGAGGGATTCGATGCGCAGGTCACGGCGCTGATCCGGGATTTTCCTTTTCTGTCATCCGAAACGGCGATCCGCCTGATGCGCGCCTATGGAACGCGGGCGCGCCGGTTTCTCGACGGGCACGATGATCTCGGTCGGCTTCTGACCGGTGACCTCGGCACGCACGAACTTGGCTATCTGGTCGATACCGAATTCGCCCGTGATGCCTCCGACGTGCTCACACGCCGGACGAAACTGGGCCTAACCGCGACGGAGGCGGAAGCCGCTGCCATCGAGCGTTTCATCGCGCAGCATCGTGGTGGCGATTGAAGTGAAATCCGCGTTTCCCCGGCATGATCCTCACCCAAGCCCGGACATCGCATTGACGCGCCCGTCGCGATGGAAGGCGCGTGCGGCGGCGAAGAAGGCGGTGACGAGAATGTCGGCGGGACCGCTCAGTCGAAACACCGATTCGGCGCAGGGCGGAGCGATGCCGATCACGCCGATGCGCCGGATGGCATCGGTCCGACCGGTCCCGTGGCGCCACATGAAACCGACACCCATGCGGTTGACGACTGCCTCATAGACGGCGTCACGCGTATCGAGGACGAGACGTGGCCTGGGTGACAATCCGGCCTTGCGGAACGCACTGTCGACGAGCCTTTGCGTCGAAGAGCCGCTGCTGCGGAAAAGCAGCGGCAGCCGGGCCAGCTGCTGGCAATCGACATTGTCGAACCGCGCGATCGGATCGCCCGGATGCGCGATGGCGACGACTTCCTGCTCGATCAGGGTCTCGCGCTCGAAGCGCTGATCCTGCGGCAGATTGGGCAGGATGCCGATATCGACCCGCCGTTCCACCACCGCATCGATGATTCCGGCATAATCGTGCGAGATCACCTCGATCTGCACGCCGGGATAACCACGCTGAAAGGCGCCGATCAGGGCCATGCCGGGCATGGCGTTGCCCAGACCGATGCGCAACAGGCCCGACGAGGTGGCACGCCGGCGCGCGAGAACCTGCTCCGCCCGGGCCTCGAGATGCTCGATTTCCTCGAACAGGCCGACCAGTTCCGAGCAGAACGGTGTCGGTATCAGGCGCCCGTCACAGCGCTCGAACAGGATGGCGCCGCTCTGTCGCTCCAGCTCGCGGATCTGTTGCGTGATCGCAGGCTGCGAAACGCCGACACTGCGTGCAGCGGCTGCATAGGAGCCCTTCAGGGCGACGGCCTGCAAGGCCCGCCGCGCAGCCGGTGAGGGTTTCATGGCGCGATTCCCAACAAGTTCTTAACGCGGATGAAAGTCTAGCTTTCGTCTGTAACAGGAATGTCAAAGCCGCAGCCCATCGTCTCCGTATCGAGAGGGACGAGGCATGAAGCGAACGCACGACGATTTTCCCGACACATCCCGCATCGCCACGGCGAAGGCGATCCTGCCGGCGCGAAGCAGGTCGAAACACATGTAGTCGGCGGAATCATCGGCGGCCTAGACGGCTCGCTCATCGGCGCGGGAACCGCCGAGGCTCTGGCGCAGTATCGTTTCGACCGCTGTGTGATTTCGGCCTCGGGCTTCGACGCGACCTGGGCTCCAACCGATTTCGATTTGCAGAAGATCTTTCTGAAGCGCCTTGCAATCAAGCGAAGCGCGCTTGCGATTCTTGCCATAGATATTGGAAAGTTCGAGCGACGCGCACCGATCACAGTCACACCTTTGCATGCGTTTGCCCGTCTGGTCACAGATGGAAATCCTCCCGATGGACTCCTGCGATCAGCGGAAGACGCTGAAGTCACCATTGAGATATGTGATAATTGAACTGGCAAAATTGTTGTTGTTTTGCAGAGCGACCGTTTTGAATGGATGAAGTATTCGCCTTGCGCCCGATGAAGGTATAGCTTCGATCGAGAAGCGATCGGATCCGGCAGGCACGCTCGTGGCCCCCCTGCTCTGTCATCATCCGCCTGCCGTGGTGAAAGGGAATTCCATCAAGTCACGAGCGCGCATCAAGCTGCACTAGCAGTTCTGGAAGATCCGCCACTGTGTCGATTACATGCTGCGCCCCGGCTGCGTGCAGGACTTGGGTTGCCTGCGCGCGCAGGGTTTGTAATTCCTCGGTCGATAAGGCTTCGAGCTCTCGGAGCGTGCGGCCCACAATGTTGCCCGAAAGCGCAACGCCCACGGTCATGCAGCCGGCGTTTACGCCTTCGGCGATGCCGGGCGGGGTATCATCGACCTTTACCACCGACGCGGCAGGCCAGACCTTTAGGTCGATGAAACACTGATACATCTGCAATGGTCCCGGCCGCCCTTCGGCCAGATCGTCGGAACAGACGCAGCAATCCGGGACATAGCCCTGCGAAGCGGCAACCGGGAATACGCTTTCCATGATCGAGCGGGTGTAGCCAGTTGTCGAGCCGATCTTCAGACCCATGCCGCGCAGCTTTTCCACCGCTTCGCCCGCGCCAGGCACCAGCGTGGCGTAGTCGGCCACGACCTTTTCGTTCATCGGCACGAAGACCTCGTAGACTTGGTCGATATCAGCGTCGGTCGGCGCAGCGCCACGCACGCGCGCCCATTCGGCGGACAGCCGCGGGGCGGTGATCATGGCCTTGATATGGTCACGCTTGGGGGCGCCCATGGGTGCACGGGCCTCGGCGATCGTGGCGTCGATCCCGAACTGGCGAAACGCCTCGACGAACACCCCCATCGGCGCGAACGACCCGAAATCGATGGTGGTTCCGGCCCAGTCGAATACAACGGCTTTGAAGCGGTTCATGCTGTTCTCCTGGTCATTTGCCTTGCAGTGCCCGGCCGCGTCATGCCGCGGGGGGCGACACAGGGTGCAGGGTGGTGATTGGGGCGATGAAGTTGCGACCGCGCGGTCCTGCGGTTGCATCGGTGACGATCTTCTCCCATTCGGCGGCGTCGATGCCGTAATCGGCCGGGGTGAGACCGACGCCGAGCCCTTTCAGGAATGCCGCCAGTCGCCGGGCCCCGGCGCGAAGGTCCGGGCCGAAGATGTCGCGCAGGGCTCGGCCGGTCAGCCCGCCTGTATCGGCCAGGCTGTCAAGGATCATCGGCAGGGTGAAGGAGCAGGCGATCCCGTGCTGCACGCCATGGCGCAGGGTGACGGGATAGGAAATCGAATGCGCGATCGCGGTTCTGGTTCCCGAAAAGGCCAGGCCTGCGGCCAGTGACGCCTCTGCCATTCGGTTGCGCAGATCCGGATCCTCCGGCGCGGCAACCAGCGCCGGCAGCACGTCCAGAATGGCGCGGGCCGCGTTGACGGCATGCGTGGATGTGACCGGGTTGGCATTGCGGTTCCACAGGCTTTCCAGCGCATGCGACAGGGCGTCCAGCCCGGTGGACACGGTCAGATCGCGCGGCATCGAGCGCATCAGCTCCGGGTCGATGATGGCGGCCTCTGGGTAAAGCGCGGGGTGATCGAGCGAGCGCTTGGTCTCCGCCCTTCGGTCCCAGACGGTGGCCCAGCAGGTGACCTCGCTGCCGGTCCCAGCCGTTGTGGGCACAGCAATCAGGGGTAGCGGCCGCCAGCCCTGTGGTGCCGCGCTCCCGTTCAGCAGCGCCTCGACCGGGGCGAAACCCTGTGCCGAGGCAGCAAGAACCTTGGCGCTGTCGATGACCGATCCACCGCCGATGGCGATGACCACCTCGGGCCGTTGCGCCAGCATCGCGGTCTCCGATGCCTGCCGCGCGACATCGGCAAGGTCGGGATTGGGGGCAACATCGCGCACCGCACCGGCCGGTGGCCCCAGACGCTGCGCCAGCCGGTCGGTCAGGGCGGTGAACGGCGCATCGGCATAGGTGACCAGAAGATAGGGCCGCCCGGCGACGTTCGTGGCGAGATCATCGAAGCAGCCGGAACCGAAGGTTATCGCCACAGGGTTGTGATAGGTCCACATTCGAGAACTGTTTCCTTGTGATTTTGCGGCAATTCAGCGCGCCAGCACGCGGCGACCGGTCCGACCTTCGAGGGCGCTGCGGGCGTGATGCGAGATCACCTCTGAGAAGACGACCAGAGCGGCGATCAGCAGGATGATGGCCGCGACCCGGTCGCTTTGCAGCTGATCGGCCGTGCGCCGCAGATACCAGCCCATGCCGCCCGCGCCAAAGAACCCGACCACCGTGGCCGAGCGGAACACCACGTCCCAGGTGTAGATGCCGATGCCGATGAAGGCCGTGCGCACCTGTGGGAGAACCCCGAAGAAGAACACCGCCAGCGGCCCCGCACCGGCGGCCCGCATCGCCTCGATCGGCGCATCGTCGATCGACTCGATCTCTTCGACGAACAGCTTGCCGGCAAAGCCGATGCAGCCCAGCGTCAGCGCCAGCACGCCGGGCAGGACGCCATAGCCCAGCACCATGATGAACACGATGGCCCAGATCATCTCGTGTATGGCGCGCGCGCCGGTGATCACGACCCGCGCCGCACCCTTTCCGAACCCTGGCAGCGGGCTGGCGTTGAACGCTGCCAGCCAGGCCAGCGGTATGGCAAGCAGGATACCCGCCAGCGTCGCCAGAAGCGCCATGTGGATGGTTTCCAGAACGCTTTGCAGGAAACGCGGGCGCATGATGTATTCGAAGTCCGGCGGGTAGTAGCGCGTGGCCAGAAGCGTGCCCAGCCGGTCGAACAGCGTGGCAAAGCGTTCCAGTCGCACATTCAGGTATTGCAGCGTCAGCCACAGCCCCGCTCCAAGCGCCAGCAGCAGAAGGAACCGGACAAGTGAACGGCGGCGCCGGGCCTGCAGGACGTGGGATGCAGTCATGCTGTTCATGTCAGACGAGCCTCCGCCGCAGGCGCACCGAGATCGCCTCGCCCACCAGGATGATGGCGAGGATCGCCAGCAGCACGGTAGTCACGCCGGCATAGTTCGACGCAATCAACTGGTTGTGGAAGGTCAGGCCCAGCCCGCCCGCGCCCACCAGCCCCAGAACGGCGGCGCGGTTGACGTTGATGTCCCATTCGAAGATCAGCGTGCCCAACCCGATGGGCAAAAGCTGCGGGATGATGGCATGGCGCAGGATATCCAGCGGTGTCGCGCCCTGGGCCTTCAGCGCCTCTACCGGCCGTGTGTCGATCCGCTCGATTGCCTCGGCCAGAAGCTTGGAGACAAAGCCCACGGATCGACAGGCCAGCGCAAGGATACCCGCAAAGGCGCCCAGCCCCACGGCCGAGACGAAGATCAGCGCCCAGACGATTTCATGGATCGAGCGGCTCATGGTCATCAGCCCCCGCGCCAGCAGATAGCCCGGGGTGCCCAGCGGGCGCAGGTTGGCGGCACCCAGCACGGCCACCGGCAGTGACATCACCGCGCCCAGGAGGGTGCCGACGATGGCGATCAGGATCGTCTGCACGGCGGGTTCCAAAAGCGTGGGCAAAAGCGACATGTCAGGCGGCAGGAAGCGGCCAAATCCGGCGATCACGGCCGCGATTCCCCCCATGCGCCGCCAGTCGGTGCCCGGAATGACCGAGCCCAGCACCGCCCATATCGAGAGCGCGAGCAGCAGCGCCGTCAGGGCCAGCATCGTCAGATGTCCGCGCCTGCGTGTGCGATGCCAGCGGTCAAGCGCTCCGTGTCCTGCCTTCGGTATCGACTGAACCACACTCACAGCCGGCTCCGATCCGTGGCAGCGTAGATGCCGCCGAGCGCGGCCTCGTCGAGGGCGTCGAAAGGGCCGTCATGGACGATGACACCGTCGCGCAGCGCGATGACGCGCGAGGCGAACTGCCGCGCCAGCGCCACGTCATGGATGTTGCACAACGCGGCCACCCCGCGTTCCTGCGCAAGGTCCCGGATCAGCACCATGATGTCCTGGGCGATGCGCGGATCGAGGCTGGATGTCGGCTCGTCCACCAGCAGCAGTTCGGGCGACTGGAACAGTGCCCGGCAAATGCCCACCCGCTGGCGCTGGCCACCGCTAAGCGCATCCACCCGCTGGTCAAGGAACTCACTCAGCCCGACGCGGTCAAGCAGTGCCGCCGCCTCGCCGATCATGGCCGCTGGATACATGGCGAACAGGGCGCGCAACGCTGACTGGCTGCCCACCCGGCCCAGCAGCACATTGTCCAGCACGCGATAACGCTCGATCAGGTTGAATTCCTGAAAGATCATGCCCATCCGGCGCCGGCATTGACGCAGCGCTCGCCCTTGCAGGGCGGTCACCTCGATATTCCTCAGACGGATCGACCCGCTGCCGGGTTCGAGCAGTCGGTTGATCGCGCGCAGGAGCGTCGACTTGCCGGATCCCGAGGCCCCGATCACCGCCACGAATTCACGCGGCGCCAGGCTGAAGCCCACCCCACGCAGCACATCCGCAGCCGCGCCCGGATACCGGACATGCAGGTTGTCGACCCGCAGCAGCGCAGATGCAGTCGATGCCGCCGGTGCTGCGGGGCGGGCGGGAGAGAGGTCGGTTAGCGCCATGGTATCGCTTTCGTGCAATCTGGTGACCCGCCCCGGATGGGGCGGGCCCGGATAGGGCGGGACGAGTCAGTCCGCCGCGGCCTGAAGCTGGCGGATCAGGTCGTAGTCGCCGTCCCCCATGGGAACAAAGCGCGGCGAATTGATCGCCTCGAAATAGGCGGCGACTTCGGGCACCTCATGTGCGGTCAGGAAGGCACTGGCGATGCTTTCGCGCAGATCCTCGCACAGGCCCAGGCGGTAGACGAAGGGATCTTGCGGCACCACGGCCGAGCGCCACAGGATGTTGACATCCTCAAGCGTGATGTCACCGCGGTCGACGACATTGTCGAAGCGATGGGTGGCAACGAAGGCGACATCGACGCGCCCTTCCAGGACCGCCAGCGCCGACAGATCGTGCCCGCCGGTATAGACGATGCGGCCGTAGAAATCCTCCAGATCCTCACCGGTTTCCCCGGCGAAGGCCACCATCGGCAGAAGATGCCCGGAGGTGGAGGCGGGATCGACCAGACCCAGCGTGGCGTCGCGCGAGTCCGCGATCGTCTCGATGCCCGAATCGGCGCGCGAGATCAGGTTCGCGCGGTAGCCCGGCCCTTCTTCCTGCATGTGGCCCGCATGACGGGTGTAGGTGGCAAAGACCATGACATCGTCATTCTGTGCCTTGGCCAGGGTGTAGCTTGCCGGTCCGAGAACGGCGATATCCACCCAGCCCGAGGCGACCGCCTCCATCACCGAGGCATAGCTGGTGGGCGAGTAGAAGTTGATCGGCTTGCCGGTGACGGCGCTCAGATGCCGGATCAGGGGCTGATAGAGTTGCAGCTCGGCGGCCGTGTCTTCCGTCGGCACCAGCGAGAAGGTCAGCGTTTCCGGGTTTTCGCACTCGGCGGCTGCCGGAGCGGCGAGCGCCCCCGTGAGCAGCAACGCGATTGCCGTGGCGATCTTGCTATGGGCCATGATGTCGTGTCTCCATTGCGATTTTTGCCTGGGCGCAGGCATGCTAAGTGGCAGTCAGGACACAGCAGAGGAATTCAAATGTCTTATCCTGACGGTATCGCCAATAGCAAATTCAAATGACACGCACATGACACCCGAAGCACGGACCCGCACGCCAATGAACTCGCAAAAGCAACTCACCAACGGATCACACACACTGAACGACATCCGCGCTTTCGTGGCCGTGGTCGAAGCCGGCGGGTTTTCGCAGGCAGGACGGCGGCTTGGGTTATCACAACCGGCAATCTCGCAGCGCGTGCGCAACTTCGAGAACAGCTGCGGGCTACGCCTTCTGGACCGAAGGGGTGTGCCGGAGCTGACCGCTGCCGGGCGCGAGATTTTCCATAGAGCGCGGCTGGTCCTTGCCCGGGCAGAGGAACTGGACACCACGGTCGCGGACCTGCGTGGGCTCCGCGCAGGACGCATATCCTTTGGCTATGCGACCCCGGCCTTCGCAATTCCGCTAATCGCGCGGTTTCGCGTCACAAATCCGGGGATTGTAGTTGACTATCACTATGGCAACACTGCGGAACTGTTCGACGGCCTGCGTCAGTGCCGCCTCGATGTTGCGGTTACCACATTGCTCGCCGTACCGGAGGACCTTGTTGCACAAAAGGTAGCCAGCCAGAGGCTCATGCTCTGTGCGCCCGCCGGTCATCCTCTTGCGCAAGCCGGGCCGGTTTCGTTGAGGCAGCTTGATCGGATTCCTTTGCTGATGCGCGAGGCTGGTTCCATGACCCGTGCGCTTGTGGAGAAGATGTGCACACAACAGGGCGTCTCGCTCAACTCAGCAATGGTCGTTCCGACCCGCGAGGCGGTAAAGGAAGCGGTCGTCGCAGGTCTCGGGCTTGGATTCGTCCTCGAAGGGGAGTTTGGCGCAGATCCCAGATTGGCGGCGCTAGAGCTTGTTGGTGCGCTCGAGCCCGTGGGCGTTTACTTGCTGTGCCATTCGGAAGCCGCAGGCCTTCCCGCAGTCGCCAGTCTGCTGCAGCACGCCGAACAGAGCTTGGCTCAAAGCAACTGAGGGGCGATCCTTGAGGCTCTATGAGAACTGCGGCACTTATTTACGAATACTGTTCCGTGGAGCGGCCGCTTTAGCCCGAAACCGTGGTGGCAATCCGGAAATCATGACAGGCGGCTTCCCGCCGATTGCGTCTGTCTGTCTTGGACTAGCTGCGGATTCCGATTCAATCCGGCCACCGATTCCGATTTGAAGCCGGCCACTTTCTGAGGTCTGAGCGCACCACCTGGGTCAGCAACTGCGGCATCACTGTTCTCGCGTCGAACGAAAAGAACGTGCTGCCTGCGAAGAGGAAGCTGACCATGAGACAACTGAGACAGATGCTCCGGCTCGCGAGCGTCGGCACCAGCAGCCGCGACATTGCGCTGATGCTGGGCTTCGCGCGCAGCACCATCCAGGACAACCTGAAGCGGGCGAATGCGGCAGGCGTGACCTGGCCACTGCCGGGTGAACTGACGGACGACGCCCTGCAAGAGAAGCTCTTCCATCGGGCAGGCTTCAAGCCCGCTACGCGCCGGCGGACCGAGCCCGATTGGGCGAGCCTCGCCGTCGAGATGAAGCGACCGGGGGTGACGCTGCTCATCCTGTGGGAGGAGTATCGCGCCATCCATCCCGACGGCTATGGCTACAGCCGCTTTTGCGAACTCTTCCGCGGCTTCGAAGAACGGCTTTCCCCGACAATGCGGCAGGATCACGAGGCCGGCGACAAGGTCTTCGTGGATTAGTCCGGCAAGAAGATTGCCATCGTTGATCGCCTGACTGGCGAGGTGCGTGAAGCGGAGATCTTCGTAGCCGTTCTGGGCGCTTCCAGTTTCACCTACGCGGAGGCGACATGGACGCAACAGCTGCCGGGCTGGATCGGCGCACAGGTGGCCTAGGCCTGACTGTCCGCGAGGGTAATGCCCACCTTCTGCTCGATCCATGGGAGCGCCTTGGCCGCATCGATATCGGGCCAGGGCAGCGGGCCTGCGCAGATCCGGTTGAGATGCCCGGCGATCCCCCGCTCGGCGACGTAGAGGCCTGTCAGGAAGATGCACTCCGTGTCGGCCACCCGGTCTGCCGTGACCGTCTCTTTGGCCAGTTCTTCCGGCAAGGCGCTCTCGATCACCGGGGCAGGTACCTCAAGCAGCTTCTCTGCCAATCCGATCAGATCAAGCCGCAATGCCTGTTACCCATCGCCTCGGTCAGGGCGAATGAAATCCCCGCGCGGACACGGATCATGGCCGTTTTCTCGATCCCGAGCTTCTCGGCGATCAAGTCGGCGGTTCGGAATCCTATGCCGCGAATGTCTTTCGCCAGCCGGTACGGGTTCTCGCTCATGATCTGTACGGCGTCCGTACCATAGGTCATGAAGATCCGCACTCCGCGCGCGGTACCCACACCGTGCTGGTGCAGGAACACCATGATCTCGCGGATCACCTTCTGGTCGGCCCAGCCCGCTGTTATTTTGTCGGCGCGCTTTGGACCAATGCCCTCGACCTCGCGGAGCCGCTCAGGGTTCGCCTCGATGATGTCGAACACGTCCTTGCCGAAATGCTTTACCAGTCGCTTCGCGTAAATTGGCCCGATGCCGCGGATCATGCCGGAGCCGAGGTATTTCCCGATCCCCTCCAGAGTTGACGGTGCCGAGGTCTTCAGGAAATGCGCCTTGAACTGCAGACCGTGATTGCGGTCATTCAGCCAGATACCGGACGCGGTGATCCATTCCCCCGCGGAAATCATCGCGGCGTGACCGACGACCGTGACCAGATCGCGGTGCCCTCGGGCCTTGACGCGCAGGACGCAAAAGCCGTTCTCGGGGTTGTGGAAGGTGACACGCTCCACAAGTCCCACCAGCACTTCCGTAGCGGCTGTCTCGTTGGTCACCGTTACTCCTGTGTGCCAGGGGGGCGCCGATCCTGCCGCGCGAGATCAGCCATGGCCTTGCTGAACAGATGGCGCGGGATGTTCATAATGGCAAAGCGGCGCTTGTGCGGCGGCCGGTCGGGGTCGTCGGCCTCTATGGCGAGTTCGACGGTCTTGCTGGAGGCGTGCAGGGAAACCGTGATGCGGGCATCTGCGAAGTCCACCTCGTGTCGGCGCCCATTCTCTTCGCGGATGATAACGTGGCTCATACTTTCATCTCCCTATCAAGCCGCCGAAACTGGCTGACGATATTGATCTCCTCGATGGTGTATTCATAGGAAAAATGCCATGGGTTGTCAGAGATAGTGCGCCGGCGGGGCGAGTCGCGCATGAGCACGTGTTCAAGCCTTTTGGCGGCATGGCTCACGGCGTCGAACAGCACGAAGATGTCCGGCTGGATTGAAAACGCGCACTGACGATCAACGCGAACTACGTCTCCGCCATGCAGGTTGGCGTCAACATTCTGCCTCCAAAAACATGACCATCAACGCATTGAAAACTCATTTCATTCCAAAGCTGAGTGCAAATGCGCAATGTAGCAAATAAAGGTGGTTGCATGCCCCCGCAACCAAATATCCCAATGAATACAACCGCTTAAGGGCCTCCCGAACAGGAGGCCTTTTGCATTCCAGGCCCGTGTCAACAAAACCGAGACGGCGCGTGGTGATCAACAGGCTCGCAGCGGAGCTGGCCGGGATTGCGCAGCTGCGGGCCTGTTGCGGTGAGGCCGGCCGCGAAGGCTGCCGGGGTTGTGTAGCCGAGGGAGGAATGGGGCCGGACCTCGTTGTCGTCGGTGACCCACTCTGCGATGAGGCTGCGGGCGTGCGCCAGCCCGATAAACAGGGTCTCGTTGATGAGTTCGTCCCGCATGCGGCCATTGAAACTCTCGCAGAAGCCGTTCTGCATCGGCTTTCCAGGCGCGATGCCGTGCCATGCGACGCCCGCATCCTTCACCCAGGCGAGGATCGCGTTCGAGGTGAACCCGGTGCCGTGATCCGAGACCATCATGCCGGGCTTGCCGCGCCTCCTGACCATGTCGGCCAGTTCGCGCGCCACGCGCCGGCCCGAGATCGACGTGTCAGGGACCGCCGCCAGGCATTCACGCGTCACGTCATCAACGATGTTGAGCACGCGGAATCGCCGCCCGCAGGGTAAGCGTCCGAATCTCCCCATTGAATTACCGGGTTTTGTCCCGGGTTGGTTTTTGCGATTCTTGCCTTTTTGAGGC
>Ga0076929_100624_pt1 | contig 23026 bp, 21 predicted proteins | sample HotLakConUCCSL28_FD_87104 | JGI IMG/M metagenome (GOLD analysis project Ga0076929, IMG submission 87104) | Hypersaline microbial mat communities from Hot Lake, Washington, USA - Hot Lake Consortium UCC-SL28 (version 3) (version 3) | ecosystem: Environmental > Aquatic > Thermal springs > Hot...
CGAAACGGCACATGAGCCGGGGGACGCTTGCGTGAGTGCCTCCAGCAACGCCTCCGGCATCCGCACGATGATCGCGGCGACCTTCGTCTTCGCCCTGCAGGACGGGCTCTCGCGCCATCTCGTGGAGTTCTACAACGTCTTTTTCGTGGTGATGATCCGCTACTGGTTCTTCGCCGCCTTCGTGATCTTCCTCGGTGTCCGCCGGGCCGGCGGGCTGCGGCGGGCGGCGGCCTCGCGCCGCCCGTGGCTCCAGGCCTCCCGGGGTCTGCTCCTCGCCACCGAGATCTGCGTGATGGTCTATGGGTTCGTCGTTCTCGGTCTCATCGAGAGCCATGCGGTCTTCGCCTGCTACCCGCTGATCATCGCGGCGCTCTCGGGGCCTGTGCTCGGCGAACGCGCGGGCTGGCGGCGCTGGCTCGCGATCGGCGTGGGGTTTCTCGGTGTCCTCGTCATCCTGAGGCCCGGGGTCGCCGTGGTGTCGCCGGCCGCCGCAATCCCGCTTCTGGCGGCCTTCATGTTCGGGCTCTACGGGGTGCTGACCCGCCTCGCGGCACGGAGCGACCCGCCCGAGGTGTCGTTCTTCTGGACCGGCACGACCGGAGCCGTGGCGCTGACGTTCGTCGGCATCTGGCAGGTCGAGCCGATGGCGGGGGCCGACGCGGCGCTGATGGCGTTGCTGTGCGTCACGGGCGTTCTGGGGCACTGGCTGCTGATCCGGGCCTACGACCTCGCAGAGGCCTCCACGGTGCAGCCCTTCACCTATTTCCAGCTCGTGTTCGCCGCCGCGTTCGGGATATTCGTCTTCGGCGAAACGCTTGAAGCGCCGGTCGCGCTGGGCGCGGGCATCATCGTCGCGGCGGGGCTCTTCACGCTCTGGCGCGAGCGCCGGGCCGCCCGACGCGTCAGTTCCCAGCGCCCTGAAGCGACTGGAGGATGAGGTCGGAAAACACGCCGTCGTCGGGCTGGCCGGCAAGCCGTGCGCGGTAGACGGGCAGGCTTTCGGCCACCCGCATCACGTAGTTGCGCGTCTCGGTGAACGGGATGTGCTCGATCCAGTCGATCATCGCCTCGACATCGCTGCCGCCGGCCGGGTCGCCGTTGTCGCCGACCCAGCGCCGAATGCGGCTCGGCCCGGCGTTGTAGGCCCCCGCGACGTAGATCGGGTTGCCGCGAAATTCGTCCATGAGCCAGGAGAGGTAGGTCGTCCCCAGCGTCGCGTTGTAGACCGGGTCCTCGACGAGGCGGCGCGCGGAATAGTCGAGACCGAGCGAGCGCGAGACCTCCTCGGCGGTCGCCGGCATCAGCTGCATCAGCCCCCGCGCGCCGACGCCCGACTGCACGACGATGTCGAACTCGCTCTCGCGCCGGGCGATGGCGAGGGCGAGGGCGGGCTCCACCGTCTCGACCTCGGCGCCGAGGTCGACCACCGGGTAGTAGGGCCTCGGGAGCACCAGTGCACGATCGGCCGCGCGCTTGCCGACCATCACCGCGATATGCGGCTCGTCGAGTTCGAGCGCGAGATCGCCGAGCGCGCCCGCCTCGCGCTCGTCGAGGCTTTCGGCGAGATGTGTGAAGAACCGTTCCGCAAGGCTGCGCTCGCCGGCGCGTTGCAGGAGCAGCGCTGCTTCGAGAACGCTCGAGGCGGCGAAGGAGGTCCCGCGCCAGTCCGGTCCGATATCGGCACCCGCGAGCGACGGGTCGGTCGGCAGGCCCGCCTTCTCCGCGGCGAGAAGGCCGTAGAACGACGTCTGCCAGACCCCGCCGAACTCGTAGGCGGTCTGCGCGGCCTCGGTGTTTCCGAGCGCCTCCCAGGCCCGGCCTTCCCAGTAGCCCGCGCGCCCGAGGCTGATCGGCGTGCCCACCGCGGCCCGAAACCGCTGGAAGTGGCGCAGGGCCGCCTCGGGGTCGTCGAGATAGGTGAGCGCCAGATACCCCGAAAGCCACTCGAGGTCGGCGAAGTTCGACCCTTCGGTCAGCCCGTGCGCCGAAGCGAGGCGATAGGCCGTCTTCGGGTCACCGCCGCGCATTTCCGCGCGCGCGAGGCCGCGCCTCCAGCCGCCCCACATCTCAGGTCGGCCGAGGGCTTCAACCGTGCCCTCGCGGGCGAGCGCGATCTCGAGCGCATCGTCGTTGCGGCCTTTCCGGGCGCGCCACTGGAAGCGTTCGAAGAGCAGCCCCGGGTCGTCCTGCAGCGCTTCCGGCACCGCCTCGACCAGCGCATCGACGCCGCCACGGTCGGCCCGCAGCGCAAGGCGGGCTTCCGCGGCCGCCTTGTGTCCCTTCGAGACGAGCGGATACATCCGTTCGGCCGCGCTGCGCTGGTTCTCCCAGAGCAGCATGTCGAGCCGGGCGACGTGGTGCGGCCTCAGAAGTTCGCCGTAATTTTCCAGCAGCACCCGCTCGCCGCCTTGCCCGATCGTCTGGGTCCGCCAGGCGCGGACGACGGCGGCCTCGGCACCGGCGCGGTCATCGAGGCGGGCAAGTGCTGCGACGAGGGCCACCGAGCCCGCGCCCGTTTGCGGCGGGTTGTCGCGGAAGAAGGCGGTCACCTCGCGCTCGCGCGCGCCGAAGGGCACGGACCCCTCGCTGCGGAGCTTGAGGTAGGCAAGGCCCGGCCAGTCCGGCCGCCGTTCGAGAAAATCGACGACCTCGTCGAACCGTCCGCCGCCGGCGCGCAGCCGGTGCCACTCGATGATGTCGCGCGCCACCGGCCCCGCCTTCCCGGCGGCTGCGAGGGCGGTGGAATAATCGCCCTGCCGCATCGAGAACAGGGCCCGCGACAGATGCGCCGCCGGCACGTCGACCTTCGGGCGCGGTCGCGGACGGATGCCGGCGAGGGGCGATGGCGCCACCGCCGCCGCAGGGCCGGGCTCTTCCGCCACCCGCGCGCCCGCGGAAGGCGCGGGAAGGGCGAAGAGCGCAGCCAGAAGGACGAGCGGGAGAACGCGGGCGTGTATGGTCATGCGGCGCATCCTAGCGTGTGGGGGTAAAGGCTCAATAGACGCGCTTGGCATTCGGGTGCGGGAAAGCTAGGGTCCGCCGCGCCCGCAAGAGGGGTGGAGGACAGGGGGCTTTCAGCATGTTCGAGGGGTCTTTTCCCGCACTCGTGACGCCGTTCCGGGACGGAGCGGTCGACGTCGGGGCGCTGCATGCGCTCGTCGAATGGCACATCGGCGAAGGCTCCTCGGGCTTCGTGCCGGTGGGCACGACCGGCGAGAGCCCCACGCTCAGCCATGCCGAGCACGAACAGGTTATCGAGGAGGTGGTGAAGGCGGCGGCAGGACGGGTGCCCGTCATCGCCGGTGCGGGGTCGAACAACACCGCCGAGGCCGAAGGTCTCGTCCGCCATGCCGCGCGCGTCGGGGCCAGTGCGGCGCTGGTCGTCACGCCCTACTACAACAAGCCGACGCAGGCGGGGCTTCTCGCGCATTTCCGGGCCCTCCATGACGCCGCCGATATCCCGATCATCATCTACAACATCCCCGGCCGGTCCGCCGTCGACATGTCGGTCGCGACCATGGCCGAACTCTCGAAGCTGCCGCGCATCGTTGGCGTCAAGGACGCGACCGGCGACATCGTCCGGGTCAGCCAGACCCGCGCCGCCTGTGGCGAGGGTTTCGTGCAGCTCTCGGGCGAGGACGCCTCCGCCCTCGGCTTCAACGCCCACGGCGGGCGCGGCTGCATCAGCGTGTCGGCGAACGTCGCGCCGAGGCTCTGCGCCGAATTCCAGGCCGCCACCCTCGCCGGCGATTACGCGAAGGCCCTCGAATACCAGGACCTTCTCATGCCGCTTCACGAGGCGATCTTCCGCGAACCGGGGCTTGCGGGCGCGAAATACGGGCTGTCGCTTCTCGGGCGCTGCGCAAACGAGGTGCGTCTGCCGCTGACACCCGTCACCGCGCCGGTCGAGGCCGAAATCCGGAAGGCGATGGAACACGCCGGTCTCCTGAACTAGCGCCCCACCACGCGGACGGTGCAGGAAACGGAGCGGAGTCGCAAGTCCCGCGTCAGCTCAACTCGTCGCGCTGGCCGATGCGGATGTTGCGCATGGTTTCCACGAGAAGGGCCGCGACGAGCCCGAAGCTCAGGAACCCGTTAGCCGCCGTCATGCCGCCCAGAAGCCGCCATTCCATCGGCAGGATCACGTCTCCGAAGCCGAGCGTGGTGAACGAGATCATCGTGAAGTACAGCGCCGCTTCCATCGTTCCGAAGATGTCGAGCCAGTAATACGTCAGCGCCCAGATCCAGACCGAGACCGTGATCATCGCCAGCGTCGCCACGAGTGCAGCGATCAGCGCGATGACGAGCTTCAGGATGTGCGGCGGGCGCATCAGCCAGCCGTGCAGCCTCATCAGCGTCAGTTCGAGGCCCAGCCAGACCATCGAGCCGACGAGGATCGTCGCCAGTATCAGGAGCGCGCCGAGCGCGATCTGGAGTATCATGGCGCGATCATCGCGGGACGGGCCGCGCCGTCAACCGCTGGACTCGCCCCGGCGTGTTACTTATCTCGGGCGGGTCATGGCCAGCCCGAAGGAAAACCCGAACTACAAGGTGATCGCCGAGAACAGGCGGGCGCGCTTCGATTATGCCATCGAGAGTGACCTTGAGGCGGGCATCCAGCTCGAGGGTTCGGAGGTGAAGTCGCTGCGGGTGAACGCCGCGAACATCGCCGAAAGCTATGCCGAGGTCGACAATGGCGAGCTGTGGCTCGTCAACAGTTCCATCGCGCCCTACGACCCCGGCCGCACCTTCGGCCACGAGGAGCGGCGGCGGCGCAAGCTTCTGGTGTCGAGAAAGCAGCTTTCCGAGCTCTGGAACGCGACCCAGCGCAAGGGCATGACCATCGTCCCGCTGGTCCTCTACTTCAATCATCGCGGCGTCGCGAAGCTGAAGATCGGTCTCGCCCGCGGCAAGAAGCTCTCCGACAAGCGCGAGACGGCGGCCAAGCGCGACTGGAACCGCCAGAAGGCGCGGCTTCTGAAGGAACACGGCTAGAATCCGGCCCTCTCTGCGGCGTTGGACGCGGCCCGTTCTCTCGTCGGATCAATTCCGATTCGCGCGTCTTTCGCATGACATCCGCGAGCGGCGGAGCCTCTCGGCCCTGCCCGAACGGGCCGGTATGCGACTGCACACTGCTCTGTGCAAAAATGTGGGAGCGGGGGAAGGCCCTCGCGTCTCCGTGAGCCTGCGCAGGCTCGTGAAGTATGTGTCGGCCAAACCGCCTTCTTTTCCGGTCCCGACGGCCCAGGGTCTGTAACACGCTCAATTCAAGCCCAATTCCCCGTGATCCTCCGCGAGACTTGCGTGATTTGCGTCGCCGCCCTCTGCCCCCCAGTTTCGGCTCACCGGGACACGAACCCGAGCACATCAACCCGACGGGACGAGCGTCCCGCCAGATCGAAAGAAAAGGACCAACCATGAAACTCTTCGCACTCGCCACCGCCACCGCAGTCGTCCTCGCCACCAGCGCCTCCGCCATGGCGCCCTCGCAGATCGCGACCGAAGCGCAGAACACCCTCGATCGCTACGGCTTCTCGGTCGACGCGGGCGCGCTGACGCGCAGCCAGTGGGTCGGCATCAACGCCGCCGACAACGACACTGACCGGACTCGCGTCCAAGTTCGCGCAGCGATCGCTTCGGTTCTGCAGAACTGAGGCGCTCGCCGGAGAGTGCCGTTTTCCCCGACTTCCCCCGACGGCACCCCCGAATGGCCGCTCCGCAGAAACGGAGCGGCCATTTGCCTTTCCCACACGACCGGCGGCGCGTCCGGCATCAAGGCGCCGAAGACGATTCCGGGACGGAAAAAATCTGGAACCCATGAAACGGGCTGACGTTGGGCGGTCACAAGGAAACACAACCCCGAACGGAGGAACCATTCCATGAAACGCCTCACAACGTCGGGCATGGCGCTTGCCATTGCCCTCGCAGCGTCGTCGACTTCGGTCTTCGCTCAGACCCAGCTCGAGAACACGGTGCAGAACATTCTCACCGAGTACGGCTACGAGGTCGATGCCAGCACGCTCACCAACTCGCAGCTCACCGCGCTGACGAACGTCGAGGACGACGCGGAAACCAACGCGGAGATCACCGCGGCGATCGAGGGCGTGCTGACGCCCGAATTCCAGATGAGGGTCGTCGAGGCGCCGCAGCTGCGCGAGCAGGCCGATCAGCTCTTCTCCGCGTTCGATGTGGACGCCGACCCGAACCGGCTTTCGCTCAACCAGCTCGCCGCGCTGACCTCGGTGGACACCGGCACGATGGACGAGGAACAGGCGCGCGCGTCGATCTACTCCATCATCGGCGAGGCCCCTGACGCCGCGGCGGTCGGCGTGATGTCCGAGCCGCAGCTCGCGGCGCTCGCGCAGGTCAAGTTCGACGAGTACGGCCTCGACATCGATGCGAGCACTCTGGACCGCGGTGCGCTCGTCGCCGTGCTCGCCGTCAACGAAAACGAGATTCAGACCGACGCGGAAGTGACGGCCGCGCTCCGGTCGGCGGCGGGCGTCTGACAAGCCGCTGTCGGGCGGCCATGCTGCCCTGTCTCGAGGCGGTCCCGGGTATCCGGGGCCGCCTCGTCATGTCCGAAGCCGGCGGAACCCGCTTGATTCCCCGCAAGCTCTGACGTAACCGAAGCCTCGGCCTCAGGGGTGTAGCTCAGTCGGTAGAGCATCGGTCTCCAAAACCGAGGGTCGTGGGTTCGAGTCCCTCCGCCCCTGCCACTGAAAATAAGGGATTTCCCGGTTTCAATGGCGAACTTGGACAGAGCAGTTGGGTGCTCAGTTGGGAAAACATGTTCCGCTTTCGTGCGCCTCGCGCTTCCTGATCCCCGACTCCGCAAGCTGCGAATCCCGGCTCAGATAGTGCGCGTCGAGGATCGCCCCCACGTCGCGAAGACTGTGCCCGGTGATCGTGCCGATCTCCGACTCGCTCGCCCCGGCGACCGCCAGTCGGGTCACGGCGGTGCCTCTCAGGTCGTGGAAGGTGAGCCCCGTGACGCCCGCCTTCTTGAGCGTTTTCGCCCAGGTGGTGCGGAACCCGTCCGCCGTCCGGGGCGTGTCGGTTGTCGTTGTCAGGATCCTAACCCGGACAGAAAACGCGACGGGCCGTGCCGCACCCGCCCCGTGGTGCCCGTCATCGAACGCGGCCAGCGGCCTTTAGCGGGCCGCTCACCGGGACGGCGACACGGCGTCCGCCCTTCGGCTAGTGGAGTCTGATCGTCTCTCCGTCATTGGCGGACCACGCGAGTCGGTAGAGGTCGCCCTGGCGCTGGTCGGTCCAGATGGCGATGAGGAACGCGCGGCGCATCCGGTCCGGGGCGGCCGCCATGCACCGGTCTTCGTGATCTTTCGACCAGACCGATTCGACACGGGTGGAGCGGTAGAGTTTGCCGGGTCGTTCGCAAGCATCCAGATCGACAAGGCTCCAGTCGGTTGCCGAGGCGAGGATCGCGGCGAAGTTGCGGAAGATGTAGTCCGCCTGCCGACGTCCCCGGGCGACCGCGAACCGGGTCGCCCCCAATTCTAGGAACTCGCCACGGGTTGGGCGACCTCTTAGGCCGGCAATCGGAAAGGTGCCGAACTCCTTTTGTGATGACATCAATGGTTCCGTCCGGCTGCACCGTTACCCGGTCCACGTCGAGACCCGCGGGTTCACGGCGCTTTGCGTAGAGGGAGCAGCGCGGCCCCCTATTCTTCAGAAGCTCTTCATGACTTCACCGAATGACTGTGTGATTCGTAAGGTCAAAATGCGAGGCCGTGGCGGCACGCTCGGAAATTTTGTCCACATCTGGTCTGTGGTGGCTTGTGCGGGCATAGCGCCCAGCCACCTGCCGCCCGGCTTCGGTCAGTCCGCCGAAGCTCGACAACGAGCAACCAGTCCTTATCGACTGAGACACCTCACGCCACGGTCCCCAAACCGCCCGCAAACGATCAAGCGCCTTTGGTCCGAGCAGGCGCTGCATAGTTATCCGGAGGGGACACGAAGTTGCTCAGCTTCTTCAAACGCGCCAGATGCGACCTTGTCGCCTCGGTGACCGGTTAGGGGCGCGGGACGCTCAGATCAGGAGGTTTCGCGGGTCCGCGATCAGTCGGCAGTAATGGGCGAGAAAGCGCGCGGCGTCGGCACCGTTGATCACCCGGTGATCGTAGGAGAGATCGAGGGGGACCATGGGCACCGGGCGGGGCGTGTCGCCGTCCCAGACTGTGAGCGTCTCGGTCCGGGTGATCCCGAGGATCGCCACTTCGGGCGGGTTCACGATGGGGGTGAAGGCGGTGCCGCCGATGCCGCCGAGATTGGTGATGGTCATCGACGCCCCGCCCATCTCGCCGGGGCCGATCTTGCGGGCCTGCGCGCGGGCGGCGAGGTCGGCGATTTCTCCGGCGAGTTGCCAGAGCCCCTTGCGGTCGGCGTCGCGGATGACCGGGACCATGAGACCGTGGGGTGTGTCGACGGCGATGCCGATATGGACGTAGCCCTTGAGCACCAGCCTTTCGCCATCGGCCGACAGGGAGGCATTGAAGCGCGGGAAGGCGCGGAGCGTGCGGGCGAGGGCGGCGACGTGGAACGAGAGGGCCGTGAGCTTCACGCCGCGCGTTCCCGCCTCGGCCTTCCAGGCCCGGCGCAGGTCCTCGATGGCGGTCACATCGGCCCGGTCGTGGTGGGTGACGGCGGGGATCAGCGCCTGTGCGGCGGCGAGATTGCGCGCCGCGACCTGCGCGAAGCGGCTCGTCGGCTCCTCGGTGACGGGGCCGTATTGCGCGTGATCGACCTCCCAGAAGGAGGTGTCGCCGGCCGCCGGAGACGTGGGTGCGGCCGGACCTTCGACATCTTCCGGCCCGATGGTCGTGCGCCCGAGACGCTCGGCGAGGGCTTCGATGCCGACGCCCTTCTCGCGGGCGAGGCGGCGGGTGGCGGGGCTTGCGTTGATCTCCGACATCTTTTCCTACCAGTCCGCCGAGATGTACTGGGTTTCCATGAACTCGAGCATCCCCTCGTGGCCGCCCTCGCGGCCGAGGCCCGACTGCTTGACGCCGCCGAACGGGGCGGCGGGGTCGCTGACGAGGCCGCGGTTGAGCCCGACCATGCCGTATTCGAGCCGCTCGCAAACCTGCATCGCGCGTTTGAAGTCCCCCGAGAACACATAAGCCACAAGGCCGTATTCGGTGTCGTTGGCGCGGCGAATCACGTCGTCCTGCGCGTCGAAGGTCTGGATCGCGGCCACCGGCCCGAAGATCTCGTCATGCACGCAGTCGGCGGTTTCGGGCACGTTCGACAGGACGGTGGGCGGGTAGAAGAAGCCGGGGCCGTTCGGGACGGCACCGCCGCATTCGACGCGGGCGCCCTTCGCCACGGCATCCGCGACGAACTCCGCCACCTTGTCGCGGGTGTCGGCGTTGACGAGCGGGCCGACGTCGACGGATGCGTCGCTGCCGTCGCCGACCTTCAGGGCGCTCATGCGCTCGGTGAGGCGCCGGGTGAACTCGCCCGCCACCTTGTCATGGACGTAGATCCGGTTCGCCGCCGTGCAGGCCTCGCCGAGATTGCGCATTTTCGCGAGCATCGTGCCGTCGACGGCGGTGTCGAGGTCGGCGTCCTCGAAGACGATGCAGGGGGCGTTGCCGCCAAGCTCCATCGCGGGTTTCAGAACCTGGTCGGCGGCGGATTTCAGGAGCTTCCGGCCGACGCCGGTGGACCCGGTGAAGCTGACGACCCGCACCCGGGGGTCATGGAGCATGTGGTCGACGAGCGCGCCGGTCTTTCTCGAGGGCAGGACGTTCACGAGGCCTTTCGGCACGCCGGCTTCCTCCAGAAGCGGCATGAGGGCCAGCATGGTCAGAGGTGTTTCCGACGCCGGCTTGATGATGACGCCGCAGCCGGCCGCGAGGGCAGGCGCGATCTTGCGGGTGCCCATGGCGGCGGGATAGTTCCACGGCGTGATCAGCACCGCGAGGCCGGCGGGCTTGTGCTGGACGACGATCCGCGCGCCCGAGGCCGGGGCATGGGTGATCATCCCGTCCGCGCGCACGGCTTCCTCGGCGAACCAGCGAAAGAACTCGGCGGCGTAGGTCGCCTCGCCCATGGCGTCGGCGCGGGCCTTGCCGTTCTCGAGGGTGATGAGGCGCGCGAAGTCCTCGAGGCGGGCCGTCATCAGTTCCCACGCACGGCGCAGCACCTCCGAACGTTCGCGGGGCTTGCGCGCCGCCCAGTCCCTCATGGCCCGTTCGGCGGCGTCGAGGGCCGCGTCGGCATCGGCGATATCGGCCGAGGCGACCGAGGCAAGCACCTCTTCGGTCGCGGGGTTGATGACGTCGAAGCGCTCCGCGGCCTTGTGCCAGGCGCCGTCGATATAGAGGTCGGTGAAGTCCATCAAAGAGTGTTCCTTGTCAGAGCAGGTGGCGGAGCGGCTCGCGCATCCGGCCCGCGAAGTCGGTCAGGAGCCGGATCGCGCCGGCGGCGTCGAGTGCGGAGGCCGCGCATTCGAGCGTGATCCCGAGTCCCTCGCCGGCGCCTGTCAGGGTGAGGACGGGGGTGTCCTCGGCCCCCATCTCGACGCCGCCGAGCGCGGTGCCCCGGAGGTCGCGCAGAACGAGGGCGGGGGCGTCGCCGGTTTCCGCCACGGCCGAGAGCGTGCGACCCGGCGGCACGGTGAAGGCCCGGCGGGCGCCGAGGCGTTCGACGGCCACGACGACGGCGTCGCCCGGAGCCAGGCTCGCTCCCGCGAGCCCCGCGAGGATCGCGTCGGCATCCTTCAGCCCGTGCGCCTCGGCCGCCCATGCGACAAAGCCCGGCAGGCCGTCGGAGGCGACGGTGGCTGTCAGACGCCGGGACGAGGCGGATGCACTTGTCGCCGGCGCCGCCGCTGGATCTGGCAGGGCGCGCAGCGCCTCGAGATCGGCCACGTGAAAGGGTTGCGGATGGCCCGCCTCGGCCAGCCGCCCGAGGTCGAGCCCCTCTTCGAGCGCCAGCCGGCGCGCCTTGGGAGAGGCGAGGATGCGCCCACCGGTCTGCGCTGCTCGCGGCGCGCGCGCTTTTTCCGGGGCGGGGTCTTTCGTCTTGGGAGCAGAGGCGGCGGCGGGCTCGGGGACCGCACACTGCGCGGGGCGCGCGCCGGCATTCTTCGCGGAACGGCTCAGAGGTGCCTCGGGCCTTTCCGACGAGATCACGGCGACCGCCTGGCCGACCGGTACCTCTTCGCCCGCCTGAGCCAACGTGGCGGCGAGATAGCCGTCGAGGCCGGCGGGCACTTCCATCGTGCTCTTGTCGGTCTCCACCTCGAAGAGGAGGTCGTCGGCGGCGACCGCCTCGCCGGGGGCCTTCAGCCAGCCCACGAGAAGGCCCGAGTCCTGGGCCATGCCGAGTTGCGGCATGGTGACGTCATGCGGCCGGGAACCGGAGGTTTCGTCATGCGGCATGGATGAGCTCCCCGGCGCAGAGCCGGCGCGCATTCTCCACGACCCCCTCGGGCGTCGGCACGGTGAGGTCCTCGAGCGCGGGCGAGAACGGCACGGGCACGTCCATCGCCCCCATGCGGACAACCGGCGCGTCGAGGTGGTAGAACGCCTTTTCGTTGAGGCGGCTGGCGATCTCCGCCGTCACCCCGTAGCTCTGGTGGCCCTCGTCGATGACGATGGCGCGGCTCGTCTTCCGCACGCTGTCCAGAAGCGTCGCCTCGTCGAGCGGGACGATCGTGCGCGGGTCGATCACCTCCGCCTCGATCCCCTCCGCTGACAGCATTTCCGCCGCCTTCTCGGCCACCTGCACCATCGACGAGGTCGCGATCAGCGTGATGTCGCGGCCCTCGCGCTTGATATGCGCCTCGCCGAAGGGAATGAGATATTCCTCTTCCGGCACCGGCGCCTTGTCCTGGTACATGAGCTTGTCTTCGAAGATCACCACCGGGTTGTTGTCGCGGATCGCGGTCTTCATCAGCCCTTTGGCCTCGTAGGCCGAGGACGGCAGGGCGACCTTCAGGCCGGGGATGTGCGCGACGAGCGCCTGCAGCGACTGCGAGTGCTGCGCCGCCGAGCGACGGGTCGCGCCGAGGTTCGTTCTGAGCACCATCGGCACGGTCAGCTTGCCGCCCGACATGTAGTGCTGCTTGGCGGCCTGGTTGCAGAGCTGGTCCATCACCAGATAGAGGAAATCGCCGAACATGAGATCGACGATGGGCCGCGCGCCCGTCATCGCGGCCCCCACCGCAAGGCCGACGAAGCCCGGTTCCGAGATCGGCGTGTCGATGACGCGCTCGGTGCCGAACTCCTCGACGAGCCCGGACAGGACCTTGAAGGGGGTGCCGGCCTCGGCGACGTCCTCGCCCATGAGAAAGACGGTCGGGTCGCGCCGCATTTCCTCGGCGATCGCCTCGTTGACGGCCTGGGACAGGGTGATCTCTCGCATCTTCTCTCTTTCCTCAGTCCGCGTAGACGTGCATGTCGACCTCGTGGGCCGGCGGGTAGGCGGCGGCCTCGGCATAGGCCACGGCCTCGGCGGCGTCCCTCTCGATCTCGGCGTTCATCGCCTCGATCTCCTCCTCGGTGGCGATGCCTTCGCTCACGAGGTAGCCGCGGAACCGGACGATCGGGTCGCGATTGTCCTTCCAGTCCTTCTCCTCGTCCTTCGAACGGTAATAGGCGCGGTTGATGTCGCCGACGTGGTGGCCGTGGTAACGGTAGGTCTCGAGTTCGATGAAGAACGGGCCCTCGCCCTTTCTCGCCCGCGCCACGAGATTCCGGGTCAGTTCGTTGACCGCGAGGACGTCCTGCCCGTCGACCTTGTGCGCCTCGATGCCGAAGGCCTCGGCGCGCGCGGTGATCGAGCCCGCGGCGATCTCCTCGGTCTTCGTGTATTCGGAATAGCCGTTGTTCTCGCAGGCATAGATCACCGGCAGCTTCCACAAGGCGGCCATGTTCATCACCTCGTACCAGAGCCCCTGCGCGGTGGCGCCGTCGCCGAAGAAGCACACCGTCACGTCGTCCTGGCCGAGAAGCTTCGCGCGAAGTGCGGAGCCCGTGGCGATGCCCATCGAGCCGCCGACGATGGCGTTGGCGCCGAGGTTGCCGTGGCTCTGGTCGGCGATGTGCATCGAGCCGCCCTTGCCCCGGCAATAGCCCTCGGCCTTGCCGAGAAGCTCGCAGAACATTTCGCGGAACTCGGCGCCCTTGGCCACGCAATGGCCGTGCCCCCGATGGGTCGAGGTGATCCGGTCGTCGTCCGTCAGCGCCTCGCAGATGCCGACGGCCACGGCTTCCTGGCCGGAATACATGTGCGTGAGCCCGGGCATCTTCGCCGAGAGATAGAGCTGGTTGGCAGTGTCCTCGAAGGTGCGGATGCGGACCATCTGGCGGTACATCCGCAGGTAGTCCCCTCTGTTCGTCCCGGCCTTGGACATGGCATGTTCCTTTCGGGGCTCCTGCGCCCCTTCCTTCACCTGGTGGAAATACTCTCGGGGGGTCCGGGGGGCAGACGGCCCCCCGGCCCGTCGCTTCAGTATCGGTTCGCGATGGGCAAATCCTCCGCCGGGAAGAGGCTGATCACCTCGCAACCGGTATCGGTCACCACCACCTCTTCCTCGATCCGGGCCGCCGAGTAGCCGTCCGCCGCCGGGCAGTAGGTCTCAAGCGCGAAGACCATGCCGGTCCGGATCTCCATGGGATGGTCGAGGCTGACGGCACGGCTGATGATGGGGCGCTCGTGCAGTGCGAGGCCGAGGCCGTGGCCGAACTGCAGCCCGAAGGCGGCGTCTTCCGAGGGAAAGCCGAAGTCCTCCGCCCTCGGCCAGACCTCGGCCACCTTGTCGGTGCTGACGCCCGGCTTGATCATCGCGATCGAGGCATCGATCCACTCGCGCGCCTTCACGTAGGCGTCGTTCTGGGCGGTCGTTGCGCGGCCGATGTTGAAGGTCCGGTAGTAGCAGGTCCGGTAGCCCTGGTAGGACTGCAGGATGTCGAAGAACGCCTGGTCGCCCGGGCGGAAGTATCGGTCCGTGAAGTTGTGGGGGTGCGGGTTGCAGCGCTCGCCGGAGATGGCGTTGATCGCCTCGACGTCGTCGGAGCCCATCTCGTAGAGCATCTTGTTCGAGAGCGCGACGATGTCGTTCTCGCGCACGCCCGGTTTCAGCTCCTCGTAGATCATGTGGTAGACGCCATCGACCATGGAGGCCGCCTGCGTCAGCAGCTGGATCTCGTCCCAGTTCTTGATCTCGCGCGCGGCCAGCATGATCTGCTGGCCGTCCACGACATGCAGCCCCTCTTCCCGGAGCGCGTGGAACATCGCCGTCTCGGCGTAGTCCACACCCACCGGCATGTCGGCCATGCCCGCGTCGCGGATGAGGCTGGCGATCTGGTGGGCGTATTTCTTCATCAGCCCGAACTCGGGCGGGATCGTGCCGCGCATGCCAACGACGCCTGCGAGGCAGTGATCGGGTTCCAGCCAGTCGGAGTATTTCTGGTGGTGGACGGCGGCCGATCCGAAATCCCACACATACGGGCTGTCGTCGCCCGTCAGCAGGCAGAAGCGGCACATCTTGTCCCGCTCCCACTCGCCGATCTTCGTGGCCGAGACATAGCGGATGTTGTTGACGTCGAAGAGGAGCAGCGTGCCCGCCTGCGACGCCTGAAGCGCCTGCCGCGTGCGGGCGAGGCGGTAGCGGCGCAGGCGATCATGGTCGATCCGGCGTTCGAAATCGACCGATGTATGGCCCCAGGCCGGCAGCCGGCCCTCCCATCGCCAGTTCGGTTCCAGGTCCTGCGGGGTCAGCAGGTTCGGCATCAGTGCGCGCGACATGGGTTCACTCCGTAGGGTGGGGGACAGGCCCACCTTGTCGAGGGGAAAGGGTGCGAAACTGGGCGGATGAGCGGCCCTGCAGGCTCACTGGATGCACCAGCCGCCGTCGATATGGATCATCTGGCCGGTCATGTAGTCGCTGTCGTCGCTGGCCAGGAACGAGGCCGTACCGGTGATGTCGTCAGGGTAGGACACCCGCTTGATCTGCAGCGCATCGCGGACGATGTCCTCATAGGCCTGGCCCTCGCGCTCCTTGAAGCCGATATCCACGAGATCCTTGTCGAGCTGTTCCCACAGCGGGGTCACGACGACGCCCGGCGCGTAGCCGTTCACCGTGATCTTGTGCTCCGAGAGCGCAACGGCGCCGCAATGGGTGAGCGCCAGGCAGCCGTATTTCGAGGTACAGTAGACGGTCACGTCCACCAGCGGCTTGCGCGAGGCGATGCTGCCAACGTTGATGAGCTTGTAGGGATGCTCTTCCATCGGGCCCTGGGCGATCATCTGGCGGGCGGTTTCCTGCATGCCGAGCCACATGGCCTTGGTGTTGACGTTCAGGATCATGTCCCAGTTGGCTTCGTCGATATCCATGAAGAACCGGGGCTTGTTCAGTCCGGCGTTGAAGACGGCGACGTTGATGGAGCCGAAGGCATCCACCGTCGCGGCCACGGCGGCGGCGTTGTCCTCGCGCCTGGTTACGTCCATGCGCACGGCCACGGCCCGCCCGTTGCCGGCGGAGTTGATGCGGTCGGCGACGTTCTTCGCTTCGGCCTCGTCGAGATCAGCGATGCACACGTCGGCACCCTGCGCCGCGAAGCACTCGGCATTGGCCGCGCCCATTCCGCGGGCGGCGCCCGTGATCAGGATGTGCTTACCCTTCAGCCGGTTGGGGTCCATGTCTTCCTCCCTTGAGTTCGTGATGATGCGAGCAGCTCCTCCGCCCGTGCCTGCGCCGCCGCCAGCGCCTGTTCAGGGCCCACGAGGCCGCGCAGCATGTCGTGCAGTTCGTGCCCGCAGATCCGGATGATCTCCGAGATCTCGGGGATCGGCGGGCGCGGCCAGAATTGGAGCTCGTCGCGCCAGGACATCTGGTCGACCAGTTCGAAGATCGGAGAGAGCCGGTGTACTTCCGGGTCCGCGCCCACCGAGTAACGCGGGGCGGTGCGGCTTCCGTTCTGCGCGTAGAGCTTCTGGGCCGCGGGCGCGGTGAAGGTGACAAGCGCCTCGACGGCGTCTGCAAGCCTGTCCTCGGCGAGATTCGCAGGAACGCACAGCACGTATCCGCCCACCGGGGCGATCGGCTGGCCGTCCGGGCCGTGCGGGTGGGGCAGGTAGCCTGTCGTTCCGTGTGCCGGGCAGCTGGCATCGAGCTCGAAGTAGGGGGCAAGCAGCGTGTAGCCGTAGGCCATGGCCACGTTGCCCGCCGCATAGGGGCGAACGCGCTCGTACCAGGACATCGAGAGGATGTCGGGTGGCGAGAACTTCAGGAGTTGCAACAGGTAGTTGGCGGCCGCGAGCGCGCGGGGCGTATCGAGCAATGGCCGGTAGGTGCCGCGCGAAACCGTATCGGCGTCGTAGCCGCCGGCGATGGGCGGCAGATCGAGGATGGGTTGTCCGAAATCGGCGCAGGTCATGATGAACGTATGCCCGAGCGCGGTGCCGCGCGCCGCATTCCAGGCCACGCCATACCGCCCGCGCTGGGGATCGTGGAAATGCCGCGCGGCCTCGATCACGGCCTCGGTCGTGGCCGGGGGCTCCAGCCCAGCCTCGGCGAACCAGTCCTTTCGGTAGAACATCATCTCGGGCGTTGTCTGGCTCGGAACGCCGTAGGGTTGCCCGCCCCAGTGCGCGGCTCGCCATCCGGCGGTGTGGAAATCGCTCGGGTCGAGGCGCTCCACGTCCATCACCTCGGGCAGCGGGCGGATGACCCCCCTCTCGGCGAACTCGCCGATCCAGGGCAGGTCCACGGCGATGAGGTCGTAGCGGCTCCGTGGGCGGGCGGCGTTGCGCAGCGCTTCCTCGCGCAGCCTGTCGATGGAGAAGGCGCGCTGCGTGATATCGGTGCCGATGATCTGCTCGAACTGCCGCTTGAGGTTCTCCATCACCATGAAGGTGGGATCGCCGTGGACGAGGATGCGCAACCCGCCGGAAAGCTTGAGAGGCTGGGGCAGTGCGCGAGGCGGCGGGATCGTGGCCTGTCCGGGCTGGTACGAGCCGCCGTAGTAGTAGTCGGTCGTCTCGGCCGGTTGGGCCGGGCCGCCAAAGCTCTTTCGGGCGATCCTGTCGATCCTGTCCGCGACCTGCTTGAAGGTTTCAAGCAGGCGCGCGCTCGGGTGGAGCGAGAAGCTCTTGCCCGTGCGGGTCCGGGGGCGCTGCTCCACCAGCCCCGCGCGCTGGATCTCGGCGAGTTTGCGCGTGCCTGTGGCATAGGGAACGCCGGATGCGGCGACCATCGCCGAGGGGGAGACGATGCGCCCCTCGCCGTGACTGCGCAGCAGATGCAGGATCATGTTGAGATGCGGGTTCGGCGTGTTCGGCTCGATCGTCGCGTCGAGTTCCACGCAGACCTCCTGGAGAAACCGGGCCACGCGTTCCACCTCCGGGCTCGGCGGAAAGGCACCCGCGCCTTCCGCAACGGGCGGCCCTGGTTGTCCATTCCGGACATTCAATGATCTCTCGTGATGCATCGGCGGCGCGCGATCGGCAGGGCTCACAGGGTTGCTGATGTCGGGCATTGCAGGTCTCCTCCGAAAATTGTCCAGTTTGATCCTGCGGCAGTATCGGCAATATGTCCAAACCGGACAAATTTTTATCCATAGCGAACAAATGGGCCGGCTCGCGCAGCGCCGGAATCATGCCTGATGTGCTCAGGATTGCAGGAGCGCGGCTCCAGGCCGGGAGGACGGCTGCAATCGCAAGCAATGCATCGGACGAATGTCTTGGGAGGACCGACACCATGAAGACGACGATCAAGTTCGCGCTGGCCTGCAGCACCGCCATGCTCGCCGGCGCCGCCGCCGCGGAGACGATGACCATCGGCATCACACAGAACAACGTGGGGGTTGACAGCTATCAGACCACCTACGAGCAGGCGTTCATCGCCGCGGCCGAGGCCAACCCGGATGTTGAGGTCGTCGTGCTGGACGCGGGCGGAGACGTGGCGCGCCAGATCGCGCAGATGGAAGACCTGATCCAGCAGGAAGTGGACGCCATCATCATCTGGCCGACGAACGGCGAGGCGGTCATTCCTGCCGTGCGCAAGGCCCACAACGAGGGCATTCCGGTGATCGTGACCAACTCGAACATCGCCGAGCAGGGCTTCGATTTCGTGGCCTCCTTCTCGGGGCCCGACAACATCACCCAGGGCGCGCGCTCGGCCGAGATCATGTGCGACCGCTTCAAGGAGCTTGGCATCGAGAACGAGGCGCAGATCGTCCAGATCTCAGGCCAGCCGGGCTACACCACCGCGATCGAGCGCGCGAAGGGCTTCGAGGATCGCCTGCCCGAGGTGTGCCCGGACGTGACCCTGATGGAGACGCAGCCGGGCGACTGGAACCGAGAGAAATCGCAGCAAGTGATGGAGGCGTTCCTCGTCAAGTACGATGAGATCGACGGCGTCTATTCCGGCGACGACAACATGGGCGTCGGCGCGCTGAACGCGGCGCGCGCCGCGGGGCGCGTCGAAGGTATCACCTTCGTTGGCGCCACCAACTTTGCGGTGGGCTACGACGCCATGGCCTCCGGGGAATACTGGGGCTCGATCTACCAGTCGCCGGTGGACGACGCCGAGGCGGCGCTGCGCACTGCCATCGACGTGCTCGAAGGCAAGGACGTGCCGTTCCTGAACTACTTCGATACGCCGAAGATCACCCAGGAAAACATGGACGAGTTCACCAAGCCCGTCTTCTGATCGGTGGCCGGAGGGCGCGCGCGGTGGCCAGCCGGCCCCGTGCGTGCCCGACGCGGAAACCAAACTGCCTGGGAGAGACGCCATGAGCCGGGTCTCCGGACGCTCCTGCATCGTGACGGGAGCGGCACAAGGCATCGGTCGCGCCATCGGCGAGGCCTTGCTGGACGAGGGTGCCAACGTCTGCTTCGCGGATCTCGATGGCGCCAAGGCGGCACAGGTTGCGGCATCGAACGAACCGCGCGCCCTCGCCTCGGGCGCGCGCGTGGCCCACGCGGCCGTGGACGTGACCGAGCGCGCCGAGGTGCGGGCCATGATCGCCCACGCCGTGGAGTGCTTCGGGCGGCTCGATGTCGCCTTCAACAACGCCGGGGTGAACCGGCCGATGAATTTTCTCGACGTCACCGAGGAAAACTGGAACTTCATCATGGGGGTCAACGCGCTCGGTTGCCTGATCGGCATGCAGGAGGCAGCCCGCCAGATGATCGCGCAGGGCGATGGCGGCAAGATCGTCAACACCGCTTCGATCGCCAGCCGCCAGGGCTTCGACAACGTCGCCCCCTACTGCGCGAGCAAGTGGGCCGTTGTATCGCTTACCCAGTCCGGCGCTCGCGACCTTGCCAAGCACGGCATCACGGTCACGGGGTTCGCGCCGGGCGTCGTCGCCACCGAGATGTGGGAGCAGGTGGACCGCGATCTCATGGAAATCGGCGCGGCGAAGCGCCCGGGCCAGGCGATGGAGGAGTTCGCATCCGGCATCTTGCGCGGGCGCGTCGCAACCCCGGCCGACATCGTGGGAACGACAACATTCCTCGCGTCGCGGGACAGCGACTACATGACGGGCCAGATCGTCATGATCGACGGAGGCATGACACTGGTCTGACCGCACGTGCGGAAGGCCGGGGGAGGGGACCATGGCAGAACTGACACGGAGCGATCTTGGCAGGCTACTCGCCAAGCAGGGTATCATCGTGGCCTTCGCGATCTTCATGATCGGGTTCGCCTTCGCAAATCCGCGTTTCGTCGATTTCGACAACGTCGCCGGGGTGATCCGGTCTTCGGCCATTCTCGGCGTCATGGCGCTGGGCGTCACCTTCGTGGTGATCGGCGGCAACCTCGACCTCTCGGTCGGCTCGATGATGTCGTTCTCGACCATCGTCGTGCTGGATCTGCACGACAAGCTTGGCCCGGCGCTTGCGATACCGGCGATGTTCGCGATGACGCTGGCGCTCGGGGCGTTCATCGGCTTTCTCGTGGGCTACCTGAAACTCAACTCGCTGATCGTCACGTTGGGCATGCTCTCGGCGATCCACGGGCTCACGCTCACCTATTCCGGCGGCAAGAACATGGATATCGCCGACAAGGACGGAACTTGGTTCGGCGCGTTCGGCCAGGGCTCGGTCATGGGCATCCCGGTGCCCATTCTCGTATTCGCGCTGCTGGCGGCGGTTCTGGGGCTCATGCTCGCCAAGACACCGTTCGGCAGGAAGGTGTACGCGGTGGGTGGCAGCGGCAAGGCGGCGACCTTCTCGGGCATCCCCCGGGCGCGGGTCGTTTTCTTCACCTACATCATCTCGGCCTTCTGCGTTGCCGTTGCCGGCCTTCTGCAGGCAAGCCGCTCCATGGGCTCGCAGAACACCGTGGGCCAGGGCATGGAACTCGAGGTGCTGGCGGCGGTGATCCTCGGCGGGGCGTCGCTTCTCGGCGGTTCGGGGACGATCTTCAAGACAGTGATCGGGGTGCTGATCCTCGGCTTCATCCAGAACGGGCTCCTGCTCATCGGCCTCGCCTTCTACGTCCAGTACGTCGTGACGTGGATCATCATCATTCTCGCGGTCTGGCTCGACATCGCGGCCAAGCGCGGGCGGCTTTGGTCGCCCATTGCCTGAGGAGGCCCCGACATGACCGCCGACAAACGTGCAGACCTCATCAAGCAGGGTGCCATCTGGGCCTTCATCCTGCTCGAACTGGCCTTCTTCTCGATCGCGGGCCAGTTCCTCTCGGTGTCCGACAAGGCGTTCATGGACTTCGACAACATGCTGCTGTTGCTCAAGCAGTCCGCGCCCATCGGGATCATCGCGGTGGGCATGACCATCGTGATGATCAACGGCAACATCGACCTGTCGGTGGGGGCCACCTTCGCGCTGGCCGCGATCGTTCTGCTGGACAGCATGACATGGCCGATCTTCGCCGGGCTGGGCAACTGGGTGATCCCGGTGAGCTGGACGCTCGCGTTGCTGACGGGGGTCGTGCTTGGCGCCATCAACGGGCTGATCGTGTGGAAAACGGGGGTGGACGCGTTCATCGTGACGCTTGGCGCGATGCTCGGCTACCGAGGCCTGGTGTTCATGTACAACGGCGAGCAGCCCACCAGCCACCTCAACTGGGCGCTGGTGGATTTCGCCGAGGCGCAGTTTCTTGGGCTGCACACGGCGACCTGGTTCCTGCTCGGGGCGGTGCTCGTCGCCTGGTTGATCATGACGCGAACCGTGCATGGGCGAAACGCCTACGCCATCGGCAACAATCGCGAGGCGGCGGTGAACGCGGGCATTCGCGTGGGGCCCCATTTCGTGCTCAACTTCGTCTTCATCGGGTTTCTGGCGGCGCTTTCGGCGGTGGTGTTCTACTCCGAAAGCGGCTCGGTGAACCCCAATGACGGGATGCTCTACGAACTCTGGGCCATCACCGCGGTCGTCCTCGGAGGCACCAAGCTGAGCGGCGGCTACGGGTCGATCATCTCCACCCTCGGCGGTGTCATCGCGATCCAGCTGCTGCGCAAGGGGCTGGGCCACATCGGCGCCGATACCGAGACTGTGAACCTCGTGATCGGGCTCATCCTCATCGCGGTCCTGTTTCTCGACCGGCAGCTCAACCGCTCCGGCAAGGAGGAATTGAAGATATGACCGGACCATCCCCCGTTCTTCGCCTCGAAGGCATCGTGAAGACATTCCCGGGCGTGAAGGCGCTGGACGACGTCTCCTTCAGCGTGCTGCCCGGGGAGGTGCACGCGCTGATGGGCGAGAACGGTGCCGGCAAATCCACGCTGATGAAGGTTCTGGGCGGGCTCTACCAGCCCGATGCAGGTCAGATCTTCGTCGGCGAGGAGCCCACCCTGATGACATCGCCCCTGCAGGCGAAGTCGCGGGGCGTGGTGTTCATACACCAGGAGCTGAGCCTCGCGGACGAGCTTTCCGTCGCCGAGAACATCTTCCTGGGAGAGTTGCCGCGAAAGAGCCTCGGCCGGGTCGACTGGGAGAAGCTCTATTCCGAAACGGATGCCATCCTGAAGACGCTCAACGTGGGCTTCGAGGCGCGAACGCGGGTTGGCGATCTTTCGATCGCGAACCAGCAGATGGTGGAGATCGCGCGCGCACTCACCGTGGATCCGCGGGCGGTGATCTTCGACGAGCCCACCGCCTCGCTCACCGACGCCGAAAAGGTGGTGCTGTTCGAGGTGATCGCCGATCTGAAGGCCCGCGGCGTGGGCATCATCTACATTTCGCACCGGATGGAGGAGATCTTCAAGATCACCGATCGGATAAGCGTTCTGCGCGACGGCCAGTATCGCGGCACGCTCGAAACCGCCGCTACCGAGGAAGACGAGGTGACCCGTCTCATGATTGGCCGCAGCCTCGATCTTTCGCGCAACACGAGCCACCACGAGATGGGCGAGGTCGCGCTGGAGGTGCGCGGGCTGAGCTGCGGGACGCTCTTCAGCGACGTGAGCTTCTCGGTGCGCCGCGGAGAAGTTCTGGGCTTCTACGGGCTGGTCGGCGCCGGCCGCACCGAGATCGCGGAGACGATCTTCGGCCTGCGCGAGCCGTCCGCCGGCCAGATCCTGCTCGGTGGCGAGGAGGTGCGCATTTCCAGCCCGGTCGACGCGATCCGGCTCGGCATCTCCCTGGTGCCGGAGGACCGCAAGGGGCAGGGGCTCGTGCTGGGCATGAACTGCCGGGACAACATGACCCTGCCGCAGGTGGGCGATCTCACCGCCGGGCCCTTCGTTTCGGACGGCGCGGAGATCGCGATCTTCGACCAGTACCGCGACAAGCTCGATATCCGCACACCCGGCTGGCGGCAGATCGTGGGGAACCTTTCGGGGGGTAACCAGCAGAAGATCGTGATCGGAAAGTGGCTTTCGATGCGGCCCGAGGTGCTGATCGTCGACGAGCCCACACGCGGGATCGACGTGGGCTCGAAGTCGGAGATCCACAACCTGATCCGCGATCTCGCTGCCCAGGGATATGCGGTCATCGTGATCAGTTCGGAGATGCCCGAGGTGCTGCACGTCTCCGACCGGATCGTAGCGATGTACTCTGGCCGTCTCATGCGCGAGTTCAC